>Ga0307423_1000848_pt1 | contig 19745 bp, 29 predicted proteins | sample SalMarWE160310MG_FD_202154 | JGI IMG/M metagenome (GOLD analysis project Ga0307423, IMG submission 202154) | Salt marsh sediment microbial communities from the Plum Island Ecosystem LTER, Massachusetts, United States - WE1603-10 | ecosystem: Environmental > Aquatic > Marine > Intertidal zone >...
AGTTCACAACGAGCACTCAACATCTGAGTGCGCTACCTCCAAAGTGCGGGAGAGCTGATAGGGGTGTCGGCTCTTCCGCATATCTTATAGAATATTCCGGAGTAGTCTATGTGAGAAATTTATCTGCACTAAAACTTCGAGGAGAATTACTATGAAATTAAAAAAGTCTGTTTGCAAAAAATGCCACAAATCAAATCAGATGGATTGGACTCCATTCTATGATGCGGAATTTGAACCAGATCCTATCAAACACCACGGCTTCGATGGAAAATTAACAATAATTTCTGTAAAAGGGTCTGTTTATTGTCCCGCCTCAATATTTCAAAATATGGCTAAAAAGCTTACGGGTTATATAATGAATGCTGCCAGCGATGCCGAAAAAGCAGCTGTAAAATCAGGACATGTCTCTATAAGAATTTCAAATAGCCATATTAGATGGCCAGTAGAATGCCTTAGGCCACCAGACTGGTGCCCCCATACTGCGAAGCACATTATGAAGTGACAAAGGCACAAAAAAGGAGGTTAAAACACATCCCATGGTAAATCTAGTATTAATTGTAATACATTTAGTTTGTATAATGTTTTGTTTTCCACTGCTTTGCATTAGTATTCCAGCACATATCTGTTATTCAGCTAAATGGTACCGTGGCAAATCAACCGATAATGTCTAATACTTATTACAAGTGCAGAAATTTTGTTGAAGGGGATATAAGATGTTATCAGATGATGTAATCTACGAACTAGACGATGGAACTCTTGTAGATCTATCAAGTGTTTATTATATAACACCTGTTAAATTTTACAAAGCTCGCACCGCTATTGCTTATATATTTAGTGAGGATGAAGGGATAGATTGTAGTAGAGATGTATATAATTTCGAAATCCACTCCAATAACGATGTCGTTATGTTTGTAAACCACTATTCCAAAAAAGCAGCGGACAACAGCCGGGATAAACTTAGAAAGGCGTGGAAGAAAATGAAATGCCAATTTATCAATATGAATGCCAAAAATGTGGAGAGCTTACTGAAGTTCTACAAAAATTCAGTGATGAACCATTAACAAAATGCAAAAAATGCGGCGGGGAATTGAAGAAAATAATCTCGAAAAGTTCCTCCGCTTTAAAGGGTAAAGGCTGATATGCTACTGATTACAAAGGAAATAACAAGCCAACAGATACGAAGCCTAAAGTTCCCTCTTGAGGAACTTGCTCAGACGGCTCGTGTAGCACATGTTAGGAGAACTTATGGCTAAAATAAATTTAGAAAACGTCCAGATAAACATATATCCAAAAGATTCTTTCGACAATAAATATTGCGCTATTATTATGCTCTACAATGAAAAAAGCGGGGGCTGGTATAATAGTGGATTAGTAGTTCGTGAAAATACTGATATTCAAGCTTTTAAAGCCGCGAAAAAACTCGCCGAGAAAAATGGCTATTGGGAATAGTTGAAAAAATGAGGAATTCGAAATAAGGAGGGGAAAAATGACGGACGCACAAACACATGAAACACCAGAGCGGCAAAAAAAGATAAGAATAGCGTTAAATGAGGCCATGAAAAGTGCCGCGCAATCAAAAACAGATTTTGACAATTCTTGGAGAAAGCAGTTAGAAAGAAAGATTGAAAGAAGGTCTCGTCACAAATAACGAACCCACAGGAACAAGAGAGCGCGGGACCAATAACTGGAATACATATCGAAAAACCAATAACTCTCCTCACACACCTCCTCTAAATGCAAAGGAGCTCGGTCAGAAACGGCCGGCTCCTTTGTACCTCTCTTCATTATTCTTTTAATTTATATGAGTTGTATAATTATGAGCAATGTGAGTATAGTCATGTACGTAATATAGGTTGGACATCTAGCCGCGACTTTCCACTCTTCCTTTTTTCCTTCTCCTAACTATCTATTATTATTCTATATCAATACTAGATGCTCTTTATGTTTATAATATCCTTCAATATAATTAATCTGAGTTAATATATCTGAATCCCCCCACATTTGATTGTAGAACGTCACTTCCATATCTCCTGCCCCAGGTGTTCCTTTCTTGACCGCTTTTAAGAACTTTATTAGATCATTTAATGTTCTTACCTTTCCCCCTGTATTCTTTGTCTGAATATTTATTTTCTTTAAGTTTATTGGTTCCATCAGATTTAATTCCTTTTTTTATATGTAATAAAAAAATTTCTCACCTGCGAAATTTCACAATATGAACAGACATTGCTTTTTATCAGTTTGAAATTCTTATATTTAATTTTTAATTGTAGTATTTCTATTAAAAATTTTATTCCAAATGGCAATTATTTTTGCTCGGCCCCAACTACTTAATGGGCTAGGAACAAACAAACAAACTACCATTCCGGCTAAGAACCATAGAATTGACATAGATATAACCCCCCTCTTATTATTTGAAAAACTTATACCTTTGCCGCTATAGTTTTAAGCTTTTTTTTCCTTGGCCGGCGTTTAGTTTTTGTTTTAGGTCTAATTATTTCCGTCTTCAAGGGTTCACCATAAACCCTGGCGTGCCATTCCTTATAGAACACGCATTTTTTAATCTTATTACATTTTTCTTCACACACACTATGATGAACTCTTGGGTTATTTCTTTTCTTATAACAATATAAATAATTAATCATCGGATATCACTTGTAACAAAACACTATCACAATCCGGGCATTTAGCTTTTGCACCAAACTCGGGCTTGGTTAGTTTGAAATTCTTCTGACAATTAGCACACCAGAATCGTTTCAACGTGCTAGTAGCCCTTTCTGATTTTTCAGGCTTCAACCTACCGTTTTCCTGATACCCAAGTGATTTTTTAACATCCACTTTCATTTGAGTTGTCATATAATTTCCGCCTTTTGTTTATCACCTTCATCTTTCATTTTTCTTTGTTGTTCAATAAGTTTTGTAATTGAAGGATATAAACATGGATTTTCTAATAATTCTGCTTTAGGAAGACCATTTGCTTGATATCTCAACGATTCTTCGGTATTAACTTTTAATTGTTTGGTCATAATTTATTTATCTCCAAATAATATATTGTGCATCGTAATTGATCTTTTGATCATTTCAGAAAATTTTTTTCCATAATCAATTTCTTCTGCCGGCCATTTATTAGCGTCTGTATAATATTTTTTGTGACCTTCACAGACATACCAATTACCTACTTTATATTTAGCCGGCTCCCCACAACATTCATACTTTCCATCTTTAATTCCTACTGGAACTGTGCATTTAAATTCTTCGCTCATTTTATTCCTCCTATAAGTAGTTTCTACTTATATTATAGAATAAAATGAAGGTTTTGCTAGATTAATAATCTTTTTTACAAGGATCTACCACAACTTTTCCATCAGCTTGAAAATTAGTGATTTCTACCGCGCATTCCATACCCTACTCCTTTTCCTTGGCGCGCATGGAGAGATTCGAACTCTCATTAGTGGGTTTAGAGTCCACTGCCTAAAACCATTCGGCCACATGCGCACATTAATTATAATAGTTTTAGATTTCTAAACATCTTCCCATCGCACTCTACAGCTAATGCTGTTAGTTCATTTCCTATATCAGGCTCTTTAAAGCCTACCCATTTCAGACTTCGCATATCTAATTTTTCCGACCACCTAACAAGTGAATTCTCATCTTTAACGCCCAAGTAAATTAATGTTGAGTTCCTCCAAGTTTGTGCATGATCATGCAGCAACCATTCAGCCACTGCATGACCTGCTTGAACCGCTCGGTAGCTCGATTCTAAGTCTTTACGCACTAGTATATAAAGTCTGCGGCTCGACATCAAGATAACGCTCTTTTAGTTCTTGGATCCACTCATTGTCAGGCAGGTTTTCCGCACGGGGGGATTCTATTTCCTCCCGGCATCGGCCTCGTAATTCACTATATGCGATATGATGATGTCTGTAAATTGACTTTAGTTTTAATAACTCCCACTGCTGACCACCCGCGTAAATATTATTTCTTTGCTTCTCTTTAATATCTATCTTTTTACCCCTAATATCCTTTGCGGTGTCTTTCAAGAAAGCTTTAAGTTCTCTCATTTTTTCTCCCATTTTAAATCCCTCCTATTATTTGTAGTAAACGAACAATAGGGTAATATTAGGGAGGTTTTAATCGAGTAACCTACAACCCATCTAATCTTTTTAATAGTACCTAGGTCATGATTCGCTCCTTATTATTAGTCTTCATATATATATTATAGAATAATTTTTCGTTTTTGCTAGTTATTTTATAGCATCAACGAACCCTTTTTTCTTTCTATTAATTATTTCCTGTGGTAAATATTTCTCATAAAGACCTTGTAATAATTTTTTTCCGAGCCTTTCACTCATACTTTTTTTCAAAACATTATTTACAACCTGTAAATCTAAGTAAGGAACCCGAGCTTCTACTCCAAACCTCATTGAGCACCTATCTAAAGTCCAGAGGTGATAATTGGGTAAAGCTATATTGAATAATATTCTAGAAACATGCGCTCTCCCGGCCCCTTCATCATCCTCTGGAAATAGTTTATCCAAATAGTCATCCAAAGCGGACGATCTGCTTTTTAGCTTGTCTTTAAAGCCCAATGGCTTTTGGTGCATCCAATACCCACCAAACAATTCATCCCCACCATCACCAGATATAATCACCTTTACATATTTAGAAACCTCTCTATAAAAAAGAAAGATCGCAAGGTCTCCAATATTTTCAAACGCCCCCGAACCATCCTCATTAAGAATATAGTCAAGATAATAATTCAAATTTGGAACATTAAAAGGCTTATTCAAAATCAATTCAGTATGATCAAATCCATATTTCTTAGCCAATAGATTAGCATAATAAACATCCTCTGAATCCTCTCTATCTGCAATGACAAACGTCTTTATATCTGGTCTAATCTCTTTGCACAAGACTGCTATTAAAGACGAATCTAGACCGCCTGAGAGCGCCACACCGACATCTACATCAGCATTCATTAAATGAGTTTCAACTGCGGATAATAAACATTCTTCTAATGATTTATTATTAGCTGGATATTCAGCTGCATATTCTTTTATTCTAAATTTAGAATCGATAACTAAAATAGAACCTGGATTAACTTGTTTTACATTTTTATAGATAGTACTAGAGGTATCTAAATTAAATCCAAATATTTTTTTCTCCACCAAAGCTTTTTTATTGTAACTTTTTTTCTTATAAACTTTCAATTCTGATGAAAAGAAAATATTATTTTTCTTAATTTGATAAAACAAAGGTTTTATTCCAATATGATCTCGGCCAGCTAGAATTTTCTCCTGCGAAAAATCGTAAAGAAGGAATGCATACATACCTTCTAATCTATCAATACAACCGATACCGTATTCTTCATAGAGGTGAAGAATAACCTCAACGTCTGATTTAGTTTTAAAAATATGCCCTTTATTTTTTAAATCTACAGATAAAGCCTTATAATTATAAATTTCACCATTACAAACTAAATAAATGAGGCCATTTTCATTAGAAATAGGCTGAGATCCGCCTTCCACATCAATAATACTTAATCTAACGAAACCACACCCAAAATAATCATCAAATAAATATTTAACATCATCAGGGCCACGGTGTTTTATAATATTTATGCGCGTTGATATCTCATTAGAATAGTATTTTCCAAAAGCCGCAACAAATCCACACACTATTTATCCTGACCACTCCATTTAATCTTACTTAGTTTTTCTGGCCCTGTAATAATAGCATACTTTTTCTTATCTACTTTTTTTACTACTACTTTAAAGCTGTTATTTAAATGATCATAAAGAAGTTTAGGGGCTTTTTCAGGGTCTTTTATCTTAATAGCATGTAAAATTATACCATTCTCATCGATTACATGTATTTGTTCAAACTTTTTACCCTTCAAATTTTTCTTTTCAAACATAAAGCAGTGATGTAATATTTCAGTGTCTAATGGATCTTCAGCAGGATGCATGTGATGAATTAAATATATCCAATCTTGCTCTGCTTGTGGAACTTTGTGTTTATGAGCTCCTATAATATATTCTAAATCTACCCCATATTCTTTTAATACTCTTTCTACAATCCCTTCATCTATGACTAACATAGCAAACCTCCTTATAATATATTACTATTATAATTAAGTCGCTACTATCTGCCATAAATGGATTTCAGGGGCTCACTCAACCAAATTTTTTCATCATCTGCGAATTTTTATTCTAAGAACCGGCAATGCTTTTTATTATTTTGTAAATTCGTAAACACAGTTTAAGTAGTAGATAGGTAAATTTAAAAAATCTATACTACAATTCTTTCTATGGTCTTACCGTCATCATTACAAATATAAGCTTCTGTATCAAATATTACAGAAAATTCGCTATCAGTAGTTTTACCTCGGCAAATTAAAACAGTGTAATCAAATTTATGATTAGAAGAAGATTCACTAGTATCATCTAACACATCCATAATACAAATATCATGATCTTCAACAATTCCTCTCATTACCCCGTCGCCGATTAATTCTTCTCTGGTAGCTTTAAGCGTTTTACTCTTTGAAATCTTATGGATATTATCTAATAACCACCATTCTTCATAATCTAAATATCTTTTTATCTTTAATATCATTTCTACTTTCCTCCTAGTTTATATATCTATCTACCTATCTACTAATACATGATCCATTTAAGTTTTTCTTCACGTTCCTTTTTAGGATTCGGGTTCTTTATCTTCGTACTCACTTATCAAATCTATTTTAGCCATTCCCAAAGTCTGGCTTATAAGAACCCTTTCTTGCAAAAACCACATCCATAAATCAATAGGCCCCGTATTACCATTTACAAAACACTCTTCTAATAGTGCGATTAAATTATTTTCTGTTATATTGTCCATACATCTCCTTAAAATGGAACACTTATGCCTACACCAAATGATACTTTTCCTTCGGTTGAATATCCAACAAAAGGCCCAATAAAAGTATTTGAAATAAGAGGTAAGTTTTCTCCTATATTATAGGTAAATGGTGTAAATTTGAAATAGGTTTCATTACCATTAGTACTAATTCCAAAATCAACAAAGCGCCAAATCAAATCATTGGTTGTACGGCCATACCCAGAAGTGCTAAAACTAATCCCAGGCCTAATATAGCCGGTACCATTATCAAATTTACCAACGTTCAAATCTAAATTCAAGTTTACATGGGGAGCCCACCAATAAAATCGACTCTCTCTATTGAGAGATTGTGTAAATTCCGAACTAGATATTTTAACGGGTACTTCAACGCCTTTGCTCATCTTTCTATGATTATTTTCAAACCATACTTCATTATAAGTATTAATTTGCCCATCTTCCTGTTTTGTTTGGATAGTTCTTACGTGATAATCTAATGGATAAATACCATACTTCCATTGCGTAGCAGCCGGCCTATTGGGATAAAAAATAGCCCAAGCATAAGGGACTTCACGTTCAACTTTTCCGTCTTTATCTTTGATGGGGTACATAATATCTACAAAATATTGTTCGTTTGGATCTCCCGTTCCAGCTTTATATTCATGGGAGGATTTAGTATTTAATTTTCTTATGTTATCATTTAAGCTAGCGACAGTTTCACCTAGATTAAATATAACTTCATTATTCTTTTTAATATCAGCTAATGCTTCTTGTAAAGCATGGTTTTTAGTATCAGCGATTTTCTGTAATCTAGATACTTCTGATTTTAAAGATCCTATCACTGTGTTAGCTCGAGCTAAATTAGCCGCGGCTTCCGCATCATATACTTTATATTTCCGAGCATTCTCTAATTCAATTTTATTTTGAGCCTCTTGGTGTGAAAGTCTCATATCAACCCAAGCAAGTCCCTTTATCCCACCAACAATAAGGGCTGCGATAATTAACCCAAGTATAACCACTTTTATCACTTCGTAGTATGTTCTAGCTGTCATCGTCCGCCTCCTGCCATAATGCTCTTAGTAGACCCCATATAAAAAATAAAACAGTTAGCCAACTACAAACTGTACCATAGAATACTAGTCCTTCAGTAGGCATGCCTGCCTCTTCATAGATTTTACTATTTATAAGACTAGTTACTATACCAAAACCTAACAAACACCCTACCAAATAAATAAATAGTATTTGCATATTAACCTCCCATAAAATCAAAAAAACCAGGATCTTGCGATAATATCCATGTTTCAGATGATTCCCTCGATGCATCTTTATTAAGACCGCCGAAATAGATGTACTTAGGTTCATTTTTAAATCTACGTATCCGTTCTTGAATAAGTTTCTTGCCCCAGCCCTCATTTGCTATCATATACTGAAAAGTTTTCTTATAGTTAGCATGTAAATAATGGAAATATCCTCCCTGTACCAGTCCCCACACAATACGTTCTTTTGATTTAATGATATCAAAATCAGGATGGACATAAGCCACATTCCACCCATCAAGTATTTTATTTTCAAACTCTTGGCCGTCAAGATATACTATTTTAGTACCAAAATAGGGAACAGTAAAAATAGAACTGTTACCATAATCATGCCTATCATATTTGACATTAAATTGAAATAGTAAAACATTCATTATTTGCATAACTTCATCAGCGGTTATCATATTATTTCTCCAATCACCACAGCCTCATCTAGTTCAGGACTTGCAATTTCTACTATCCTGACCGGTTTATCTGTAGCTCCATACCTATGCATATATCCTGGGTCTATATACATGGACCATCCTTCGGGGCAATCGTAATACTTTAGATCATTTTCATCGCAACATTTACCTAAAGCTAGACTCAAAACCCCTGATACTACTATTACAGATTTTTCTTTTCTTTCATATACTAAAAGATCTGTTATTTTATATGGATCTATTTCTATTGTCTTAGCCATATAGTGGTTTGTTAGAGTCCAAATGATTTCACTACCCCAAGGTTTTTTATTGAATATAGGACTAAGAAGCTTATTCATTTATTTTATTATGAAACCTCACTTCCCCAAAATTACCCCTGCCGCGCGCCGGATTCCATGTAAAACGGTGGATTATCTATCTTTATTTTATTTATAACGTCTATCATTAGTTCATCCTTTTCAACAAAGACACTAATTTCTGCGCTTGAGCAATCAATATTTTCCTTCAATAATTTTTTAGCAAGCGGAGTAGAAATCTTTTGCTCAATAGCTCTTTTAAGAGGACGTGCCCCAAACTGCTCATCAATACCTGCTTGATATATATAGTTATACAAACTCTTATCAAACTTAATATTAAGTTTAGAGTATTCAGTACGATTCAGTTTAAGGTTTCTTTTGAGTTTTTCTATCTCGAGCTTGATAATTTTCAAAAAATCTTTTTTGGAAAGCGCGTCAAAATTCACCATACATGTAATCCTATTAAGAAACTCGGGTTTGAATTTAGATTTAAGTGCTTCTTTAACCGCGTCTACTCTTTTATCCTTCGTTAACTTAGCAACATCACCAAAACCTATCGTCTTTGAAATTTTTTGAATTTCGTCAACTCCTAAATTCGAAGTCATAATCACAATGGTATCTTTGAATGAAACGCTGCTCCCTTTACCGTCTGTTAAGCGGGCTGAATCCATTATTTGTAGCATTAATTGATGCACTTTCTCACTAGCTTTCTCAACTTCATCAAAAAGAATGACGCTAAAAGGATTTTTCCTAACAGCGTTAGTCAAATAACCACCCTGCTCATGTCCTATATATCCACTTGGAGCTCCGATAAGTTTTGCATATTCATGATCAGCGGAATACTCAGAACAATCAACAGTAACAACGCCATGGCGGCTGCCAATCAACTCTTCCGCCAATATTTTAGCTGTATAAGTTTTACCAACTCCTGTGTATCCAGTAAATATAAAGGAACCAATAGGTTGTTCTGGGTCTTTCAAACCAACACTGGCTCTTTGAATCGCATTTACCAAATCATTAATGGGTTCGTTTTGGCCTATAACTTTAGTTTTCATCCTACTACCAAGATTTAACAGGCTTTTTTTATCTACCTCTCTAAATACTTTAATCTTTTTCTTTTTAAGAGACTCTGATAATATATCTTCCATAGTATTCTGCGCGGCAGATTGAAATGATTCAAAAGGATCTACATTATCAGGATATTCTTCTTCTGGAGACATATCATTACCAAAAGTATCTCTATAAACATCAAAATCTAAAAATGGATTAGCTTTTCTACATATTTCATATAACTCATGTATCAAAATAGGAGAAGCTACTCTAGTAGGAAGCCCTATTTTATCTAATCTCATAAAAAGATCTTCGATTTCTTCTATACAAATAGTAATCACATACTGTTCAAAGGAAGTCCTAGTATTAAAACTTCTATCGGCGAGAATAACTAGCTCGCTTCCAGGCTCAAATTGTTTAACATTGATGTATTGACCTATGCGCCTCCAAAATCTTTGGATTAAAATAAACCCCAGGTCTTTTATATTTTTAACAACACTCTTATCTAATTTTTTATCTGGTCCAGTTTTTGAAGACCTCAAAGTATCTTTATAAACATCTTTAGTCCAGAAATCATTTTCAGATAAAAGTTTTTCTGTTTCTTTTTTGGAACCTTCTTTAAGTTTTACAACATGATTGGTATTAATAACCAAATTACTAGGAATAAGTTTAGGGTTGATTTCTAATACCTTATCTACTATCTCAGCCCTGACTTCGTTAAGTTGTTCTCTTACAGTACCTTTCGCACGTAGATGCTGTAGAAATGGGTTAATATTTGACACAAAAGTAGCTATCAAAAAGTCATCATACAGACTTTTAGCTATCAACCCTTTTTCACGTGTAAGATATGTCAGCTTATCATTGATTTCCGCATCAGGGATCTTAAAAATTAGAAGACTATATGACACTGTTTCAAGAAAAACTTTGACCACTTTATAATTCTCACTCATTGTGTTCTCCCTTATACATTAGAATTTAGATTATTACCGTATTGTATTAATTTAACAGCATCTTGATAAGACAGAGATTCAACAGACGCTGGTAAATCAGAAGTTCTTTGTAACGCTGCAGCTGATAACTCGGAAAATGTTTTACCATGAACCGACATAATATTATCTATAGCCGCTTTTTGTACATCCGTTAAATTTTCAACCACACCTGACTTTGGCATTGAGTCAACAGGTGGAGTAAAATCAGGAAAACCGGGTCCCTTTGTAACTACTACATTATTATCGGTAAAAACAGGTGCTGGGTCAGCCTCCTCTTTAATAGGACCTGGCGCAGCGGGTTTGCTTGTAGAAGTATCAAAAGGAATATCAAATGGAATATTACTATTAGATGGCATATTAACTGGCTCAGCTACCGGAGATTTCACTGGAGGAGACGACTGTTCTACTTTAGGCACAGTCGGAGAAACAGCCGGTGCATTATTAATTCCCGGAAAAAAAGGTGCATTACCTGCATCTGAATTAACATCCGGCGAATCTGCTTCGTCAGTACTGCCTTTTTCTAAATATAGCCCAACACCCCATCGAGCAACCGCAGTTTTTATTGCTTTTGACATAGCAGATTTATACGAGTTACCAACATCAATAATTTGGCCGCTTCTAACACCTTGAGTAAATCGTGCAATAGCTTGGCTTGCATAGCCCTCTTGCCAATATACCATAGAATCTTGATCCATTGGGTCTTTTACAATTACTCTAACCCTAATAAGGATTTGGTCTTCTATGACTTCTTTTTCGACTACTTCTGTACTCCAGTCTCCTTTAAAAACTTGATTCATTCGGTCAACAATATCGTCACTTGGGACGTATTTAAATGTCTGACCACCCTGGCCTGGACGAGCTTTTAACTCAAAAGGCTCATACAAGGCATCTAAAATCTCTTTTTGCATTGTTTAATTCTCCTTTTTCTATGAATTCTATCTATATTATAGAATAATTTAGTGTTTTTGCTAGATACTTTTTAACCTCTAATTTTTTTCTGTTTTTGCTGACCAGCCCTAATTTTTTTAGATATTCCAGTAATCTTTATCTCAACATTACTTGCTAGTGGACAAGGACTTGTGCCAAGCCATTTAACTGACGGTCGGATATAAGCTTTACAATAACCGTTTTCAATTTTCACACAGCCACCATTCTCCAAACACTTATCAATAACTTTTTCACACCGCGCTGGTAATGGACAAACTCCGTCCGGGCCTCTTAAATTACAAACATCTTTTGGAATATCGCATATAAAACTCATACCCACCACCTCCTATATTACCATGGCAAATAAAGAGGGGGCTATGCACACCGAGCCCCCGCATTTATTATCAGCCTGTTTTTATAAAACTTATCATATATTACACTACTTCCCTTTTTTACTACCGCCTTTTTTAGTACCGCCTTTTTTAGTACCACTTTTGCCGCCACCACATTTTTTTGCCATTGTCTTTTTCCTTTCATTATATTATAGAATAAAATTAGAATTTTGCTAGGTATTAATTGGAGGCGCCGAGAGTCGAACTCGGGTCCGCAACACCCAGATACTAAGCTGATGTACGATGATTTTCCTAGATATATAAGCGATGATCGAAACCTCTAGGAAGGATCCATTATCGCTCTCCACGCATTTTATACTTAAAAGGCCGCGCTGTGAGAATAACCTATTAAGCTATAATTTCTGTTCCTAGCTATTATAGAAGCCGGGGCACGCTTTAAACCGCAGCGTACTTAGATTTAACGACCACGCCTTTAAGAGCCTCATTAGCATAGTCAAAAATTGAAATTTTGCCAATTATTATATATTCCGCGTTTTAAACACATAGTCGCAGCCCTATGCATCGCAGCTTTAGTTCCAACCTGCCACGTCGAAACCATGTCGCCCCCGTTAGTCCATTTACCATGGACGTCGGTATGTTTGTTCTAGTGGTGAATTAATTTTCCACGCTTTTCGCCACCAACCCGCGGCTGATTGCGCGTTTAATTCTTCTTCAACAGAAACCTCTTCTTTATCCTCCCCTGTAGGTGAAATTTTCCAACTTATATCTTTAGATTCCTCATCTAGTTTTGTGCCTAATACAACGGGCCTACCCCAAAGATGTGCGATATGATGCATAGTTTCTTTCGCATACATTTCATCTAAATTTATTCCGTCCCATCCATGATTTAGTGCTAACCATCCTTTTTCTTCGTAGTTACCGTTAACCACTTCAATGTGAGGTATTGTGTTTTGAGCGAAAGCATTCAACAATTTATCCCGAATTTCTTTCGCCGTATCTTTTGTTATGACATAATCTATGGTTTGCCCAGCATCTTTAGCAGCAAACACATAAATCTTCATATCCCCTATAAGTTCTGGCGTTAAAAATTCCTGCATAAAGAACCAGTCAGAATGTGTTTTCAAAACTTTTTTACATTTTGACCATCCTTTCATATCTCCCGTATCCCAACATTCTTTATCCTTAGCATCAGCGCACTCCGACCAATCAGACCCATGAAGTCCTTTATTCCACCTATTTTCTATATCATACCACATTGCGGACCCCATTAAATACGGGTTAAGGCCGAAAGGATTTTCTGCTTTTACTAATGCGTTGGAATAATTAAAATCAGCATGATCCTCGCTACTTAGTAAATCTTCTTCAAATAACTGGTTCATTATTTTTTCATGCACCACTACTGCAAATCCTTCATTCATGAACTTGGTTTTAATTATAGGCCAATAATACTGCCCCTCCATTCTTAGTATTTCTAAAATATCGCGTTGCCAATTTTCTAGCACGGTAGAGTTATCAATTATATATCTTAATATATCATCAGTCGGCTCTACCGGCGTCATTAGTCTTAATTTTCGCCATAGTTTTTGATTAAACAATTCTAAATCTTCATCTATCTTAACTTTATTATCTCCACTTATATCTTCGTAGGCACCTCCACGGCTATGCGCTTTCTTTTTTTCTTGTTCAAATATCCTCAAGCGTTTTTCATCCTCAGTTTCACTCAAAGTAAACGGGCTCGAATGAAATTGCAAAGCATGTCCTGCGTCTACGGTTTTTTCTACCTCGTCCATACCAAATCTTTTTTCATAACTATTAAATCTTTCAGCCGCAGCTTTCATAGTGGATATTATATCGCGGCGAGACTTTTTAAAAAATTTATTGTGCGTAAAAAATGCGGCATGCCCATAAACATGAGCCATGACCAAGCACTGTACAGCAAATTTATTACTATTCATGAGATACGCTCTAGCAGGATCAGCATTAATAACTACTTCGTAAGGTAACCCCCCAGCAGCATAGTCATATCTAGTGCGTTGAATTTCATAATCCCTTCCTTTTTTCCAGTTTGAGATATTGGTGGGAATATTATATGCCATAATCTCCAACATTTTTTGAGGAGGAACTATATCAAACTCTATTGGGTAACAAGTTAATCCCAGATCTTCGTGGAATATTTGTTTCATTCTATCTTCTATTTTAATTAGCCTTTGAAGATCAGTTTTAGTCATTATTTATCCTCCTTAAATAAAATGTGTTTCAATGTTGGATAAACATGAGTCTTATCTGTTATAACCGATATCAAAAAATGCTTGTCACTATTCTTACAAAATTCAGTGCCTTCCTCGCTCTTACAAACAAAAGACCACTTACTTTTTATTTTCCGTATCAAAGTATTTGAAGAGCTCCATAATAACCCGAAGACCCCTTTTTGATCTTTACCGCCGCTAATATCTCGCCCAGGGTCTACTTCTGTGTAAGCAAACATACTAATCCTACGCTTTAACAACTCTTCAATATATTTAATAGTTTTATCACCATTGAAATCATCACCATCAGACACATATATACAATAGATATTCCATTCTTCTACTGGGTATTCTGTGTCTATTAAATGTAAAGCTTTATCAATAGCGGTCCAGCAATAAGTTCCGCCACTCTCACCCTTATAAAAAAAAGTGTCTTCATCTACCAGCTTAGCCTCGGTTGTGTGTGTGATAAACCTAATATCAACAAAATCATAAACCTTCTTAAGAAATTCATTTAACCAAAATAATAAAGATCTGCACAAATATTTTTTATCAGTGGTCATAGATCCAGACGTATCCATCATAGCAATAACCACTGCATTTGAATGTAGTTCATAGTCTTGTTCTATTTGTTTATATCGCATGTCATCATCTTCTATAATGACATAGGGATCAAGTGCTAGATCAATTACTCCGGTGTTAACTATCTTAATAGCTTTATTGATATCACCTTTAGCTTGAGTCAAAGCTTTTAAAGCATCGTCATGGTCACACCCTGTTTCATCTTCTATTTCTTTGGCGTATAATTCATTACGCTTTATAGCTTCAAGCATAGTACGCTTCTGGTGTATCCTAGGTAAAATTCCCCTTTTAGAAATAGTTTCAAATTTCCAACCATTAGGTACTAACATACTAGCTTTTATTTTATCTTCTATCCAAGGTAATCCAAGGTCTTCGAACATTATTTCAATTAAATAATCGATGTCAACTTCAGTCTCAAGAAAGTCTTCGCCAGGTTGATTACCTGCTTTACCTTCGCCCTTCCCATCGCCGGCTTTCTTAGATTTTCGACCTATGACATCGCCAGGCTGTCCTTGGCCTTGCCCAGCCCCCTCACCACCACCTTCGCCCTGGTCTTTACCTTGGCTTTTTTCATTTTTTCCGTGAATAAATCTATAGTCTTTTAATCCCTTGACTGGAACTCTTACTGTTTTCCCCTTTTTACGAGTGATAATAGATTCTTCCGAAATAACATCTCTAACATTTTTACGAATAGCCTCGTCTATTTTTTTACGATGTCTTTCAGCATCTTTTTTACCGCGCTCAGATAAATCCCAATCCGGGTGGTTAATTATAGTCATGTCATCCTCCAATAAATATGCATTATTCTTCTTTTCTCAGAACCTCGCCTATGAACGACAACAATGTATTGGCACATTCTTCGCAATAACCTTTTTCAAGTAAGGTTTTTAATGCTTTTTCTCTGCGCTTTGATGCTTTAGGATCTGTACTAGTAGTATCAGCTAATGATAAGCTTACTACCGATTTAAGATCCCCCATAAGCTTCTTTTCAATTGCATCTTTTAGTGGCGGATAATCTTTGTAATAGAATTCTTTACCTTTTTCTAATGCTGAGGATTTATACACGAAAACTCCGTTACGAAATTCACTCTTAGAATTTTCTGGTACTCCGCCGGGAACTAATTCTTCAATGGATCTCATTAATTTTTCGTCAGCGTCAGAATATTCCCCAGTAATAGAATCAAATACTTTATCCTTCTTACAAAATGACGAGATGTTTCTCATATAATTATCAAACAATGTATTTGCTTGTTCTTCATAAGCATACAAAAACGCCATATTAACTTCTTTTTTAGCTACTTCTTTATACTCAGCGCTCACAGAATCTTTATCACCAATCAAAAGATTCAAAAATCTTTCCTTATCTTCTTCGATAATACCAATGTGATGATCAAAATTGTCTCTTAAATATCTTATAATATCAATAGGATTAACACACTTTTTTTCTTCTTTACTACCTAGAGCTACATTTAATGCATTAATAATAAATCTAGGTGAAATACCTGACATACCTTCGCCCTTATCTTTACCTTCCTGTCTAACTGCCTTTATATCTATATCAGATTTTTTAAAACCTTTAGTAATTTCTCCGTTATAAAGCTTCATTTTTTCCAATTTGTTTGATACCTTGCTTGAATCAGTTAATCTAGAAAGCACTGCAAATTGAGCAGCTACTTCTAATGTATGTGGAGCTATGTGAATATCTCTAAAATCAGATTCATTAATCATTTTTTTATATATTTGGATTTCATCGGACACTTTCAAATTCCATGGAACCATAATAGGATACATTCTATCGTGTAAAGCTTCATTCTTTTTATCAGCTTTGAATGAGTCAAACTCGGTTTGATTTGTATGAGCCAAAATAAGTGTATCTATATATATTTGAGGAAAGCCGGGCGATTTAATAACTTGCTCCTGAGCTAAAGAAATTAAAACATATTGCAGTTTAATATCTGTTTTTAAAAGCTCAACCATCTCAATTAAGCCACCATTCGCAACCTGTAATTCACCATCAAATTGAAAAGCTCGAGGATCAGTATCCCCAAACCGTGCTACTTTAGACATGTTTACTTTTCCAATAAGTTCTGTAACATCTTGTGATTTAGGATCGCTGGGTTGAAACGTCCCTATACCTAAGCGTCTTTGCTCAGAAAATCTAATACTTTCAACCTCTAATTTATCCCAACGAGATACACCATTTTCAGTAAACTCATCATCTAATCTTTTTTGGCATACCGGGCATAATGTGCCTTCGATTCTAACTTTTAATCTTTCTTGCCAATACTCTCTATCTGTAAATGGGATAGCATGCAAAGGCTCTTCATGTAATGGGCACCCTTTTAAAGCATATTTAGGAATCGGGTCTTGTTCCAAACCCCTCTTTAACAAAGCGGCTATCGTAGATTTACCACTACTAACAGGCCCAACTAGAATCAAAATTCGTTTGCCCGTTTCTGTACGACGGGCCGCAGCTTTTAAAAATCGCATTATGTCGTGTATAGACTCGGAACTCCCAAAAATTTTATTATCAAAAAATTTATATTTAACAAGATCTTCATACCCTCTTAGCTTATCAGACTCATCAACCTCATCATATCCATGTATCATTATCATGTTGTATATTCTGCCAGGCGCAAAAATAGCCATTTCGGCACTCTCTTTAACCTTGTATAAATACTCTATAAGCGTACCTGACCACTCCTCAATTTTTTCACACTCTTGTTGCTCAGAAATAATATTTTCAAAATCACGCATGCCCTTATCCTCCTAATCTAATTTTTTAATACTTGAAGAAGCTCTTGTTTTGATTCTCTATAAAGAGCTTGTACATCTTTCACTAACGAAGCTGCTTCTACAGAAACAGCAGCACTACTATTATGCTTTTTTATCCACCGCTTCGCCTCCTTCATTGTATATTGGTCTACACTAAATAGATAAGTCACTATAACTTTTCGTTTAGGGTCATAGAGAGCTTTTATACCTTTACCAAGTGTTATAGTTCTTAATTCATTACCTTTTTTCTTCCTGACCACTGGAATCCTGTGGTAATTCTCGGTCGTTTCTGGCATTTTTTAACTCCTCCCACTCATAGTTTTCGATCCATAACTCACACACAAATACATTATCTCTGTGTGGATCCAACCCCTTACATTTACCAGCTATAGAATTATCCGAATACTTACAAATACTGCCTAAAGGGCATGTTTGGTGGGGCAACAAGGTCAACATACACGCACCTCTTATTATATTATAGAATATAAAATCAATTTTGCTAAGCGGATTTCATAATTAAACACAAAAAATACCTAAAAAAATGCCTTGATTACAGTAATGAGCCATAACCAAGGCGAGTAGTGTTTATGTTCTGCAACCACACGCAGAACAATATTTATCAATATGCCGTAATTTCTGGCCACATCGAGTACAATATTTATATCTAGTATCTACAAGCTTTGTATTTCTTATTCCAACAATTTTTAATGTTAATGTCACAGATTCGTCTTCCACTTCTAGAGCTGAGTATGTAAACTGCTGGTGTGATTGGCTTCCTTCTATAGTGGCTCCAAGAGAACAACACCGCGCTTCTCCCTTAGATAGGTTAGAAGAAGAGTAAAATGACGCTGAAATCGAGGAACCGCCAGAATTAACAGGCGACCCATCATAAACCCATCTCGGACCGTAATTATCTTCCTTGTAGTTATAATCAGGAGGCGTCCATGGATTATCATAAATGAAAATATCTGGCTTGATCTTTATACCATTATCATGCTTAGCCTTTTTAAATTCTACTTTTATAATACCATTACTTGAGGAAGTAGGATCATCCACGTCAGGATGATCTACGGACACAAATTTAAATCTTTTGCCTTTATCTAGCGAACTATCGATATATCGTTCTAAATCTACCGATCCCCCCGCCGAAATAATAATATCGCCCAGCTGACTCACTTTTTTACCGTCAATAAATACACGTGCTGTGCATGATCTGTTGTTCTTGTTTTTTAAACGAATCTTATACTCACTTCCAAACGGTAAAGCTACTTCCTTATTTCCTAATCTACCAGTTTCTTTAACTGGGTGCCCATCGTGTATGATGGACAAAACAAATTTATCTCTGTACATAATCATAACCTCCAGGTCAATTTATTAGCCGTGCCCGCAACCGGCATATAATTCTGCGGGCTGTAAATAGTAATTATTCTACTTCAACTTCGACACATTCAAGATTTTTCGGAGTATTATTACCATCATTAACCATAGTTACTACCCTAAAAGTAGTATCTAGATTATTACCGTTTAGTAAAGATGCTATCTCAGTATTCGCTCTCTTAACAACGTAAGGTAGTATAATAGCAGCATCTCTTTCCGAAGCACTGATCTTATTGCCCATATCTTCTGCTCTTTCTTTCAGAGCTATCGCCAATTCATCTACCTCATCATCTGTCAAAATATTAGGCGGACCTAACTTTACCAACAAATCATCCATTTTAGGCGTGTGAAAGTGAGTTAGTTCCTTTATCAATATAGCTTTTAGAGTACTCAGCTGTTTTTCTAGCTCAACGATCCTACCCATAACTTCTTTATCTTTTAGTTCTTTTTTATCTTTAAGTTTTGCCCTCGCGCTTCTGTTATACCAAAACCAAGAAGCTATGAAGCCTAGAATAAATATTAGTAAGGGCACTATT
>Ga0307423_1000849_pt1 | contig 19714 bp, 19 predicted proteins | sample SalMarWE160310MG_FD_202154 | JGI IMG/M metagenome (GOLD analysis project Ga0307423, IMG submission 202154) | Salt marsh sediment microbial communities from the Plum Island Ecosystem LTER, Massachusetts, United States - WE1603-10 | ecosystem: Environmental > Aquatic > Marine > Intertidal zone >...
CCAGATTTGGTATCTGCCCTTCTTCTTCGGTTACGTGCTGATTCCTCAGCGGAAAAGAGACATGGAAGCCACCATGCTCTGGCTGATTTTCGTAATGTCCGTGCTCGGCTTCGGCGTAATCTCCTTCAATCCGTCGCTCGTTCTGGAGGGGTGGGCAAGAGTGCTGGGTGTCTAAGGCTTTCAGCAGCCTCAGAGACGGGGCGGTTAATGGTTAAATTTGAGAATGTTACATCAGTTAATCGGTAAGCAGGGGGAAGCGGCGAGGGTGAATGAGTCTTCCAGAGACTTCGTTTATGACTGTTTTTCTGATTTCTACAGTGCCCTCTCCACGGTTATTCCTTCTCCTGTCTTGCTTGGGCAGAGGGAAATTGGTTTTCTCCTGTTTAAGGAACGAATCATGCTGAGGCACAAGGTTTTTGCGCGCATCAAAGACCTCAAAATGTTTCTCGGCGAGAATGTTCCTTCAGACGTTTACCGTTCTTGCGCTTACTACGAGAATCCAGCGGCTGATATGGATAAGAAGGGCTGGCTTGGTGCTGACCTCGTGTTTGACATAGACGCTGACCACATTCCCACATCATGCAGCAAGATTCATGATGAATGGACATGCACCAACGCCGAGTGCGGTTTCACTGGGAAAGGTGTTACTCCTGAAACATGCCCGATCTGTGGCGAAAGAAAATTTGACACTAAAACATGGCCTTGCGACTTATGCTTGGAATCCGCCAAAAACGAGACCGTTAAGCTTGTTGACATGTTGGAGAAGGATTTCGGTTTTTCTGATAAAGAGATGAGCGTGTTTTTTTCTGGCCACCGCGGCTACCACGTTCATGTTGAAGACGACGCCGTTAAGACGCTGGATTCCATAGCCCGCAAGGAAATTGTCGACTACGTTTTCGGGCTAGGTTTAACACTGTCAAGCGGCAAAACAAAAAGCAGGTCTAAGCGGAGGCGTGCTTCTCGCGATTTCAGCTTGCATGATTTCGGTTGGAACAAGCGTTTGAAACTTGGGCTTCAAAATTTTGTTCGTGAGGCTACAAAAGAAGACTTGAAAAACGCTGGAGTCAAAGGAAAATCCGTTACTGAAATATTAGGCAACAAAGAGTTGATTATTAACCGTTGCGTGGAAGAAGGCAGATGGGACAGCGTGAAAGGCGTCGGAGCTGGAACGTGGAAGAAATTGGTTGAGTGCGTGAAGGACCTTGAGTCCTCGAAGATTGACACGGTTGTCACCACGGACACGCACCGTTTGATCAGGATGAACGGAACCTTGCACGGCAAGACAGGTTTGAAAAAGGTGGGGTTTCCGCTTGGCAACCTTGAGAGTTTTGACCCGTTTGAGGAGGCAGTAGCTTTTAAAGAGGGCGCCGTGAAAGTGTTTGTCTCTGATGCTCCAGAATTCAGGTTGGGCGGAAACGTGTTTGGTCCTTTCAAGCGCAAAACGGTTGAGCTTCCCACAGCCGCGGCGGTGCTGCTCATATGCAAGGGAAGAGCGGAGGTGGCAAACTAGGCGTGTACGATGAACTTTACGCCGCATGGCGGTTTGAACTCGAAAACGCTGCTCTGGGCGGGTTGCCTTCTAACTTTTACGTTCGCGCCGCAGATTACCTGAAACGTATCAACGAAGAAACACGGCTGATAGATAAGAAAAACGTGAAGTCCAAACTTCTTGAACAAGAGCTGGCACGCGTCAAATGCATGCTTCAAGAGTTAATTTGGACGCGATACAAAAAGCTGGTCGCTTTGGTCAGTGAAAGCAAAAAACTGCCTTCAGGCTTGCTGACGGATGAAGAAGAATCGCTATGCGCGGGTTTTCTTTCTTTCGCGGAGTCATATCAAAAGTTCGCTGACAAGCTGCTGGAAGGACAGGTTTCCACTCCAGTTATCAGTCCTGTTTCAAGACAGGCACAAAAAGCAACCGAGACGAATACTCCCAAGAGAGTTGCCCTCCGATTCGTTAAGGCTGTTCCCGCGGTTGTTGGTGTGGACATGAAAACCTACGGGCCTTTCATGGTTGAAGACGTGGCGTCTGTGCCTGTGGAAAACGCTAAAATCCTGGTAAAGCAAGGCTTAGCTGAAAAAGTCGAGCTCTCCTAACCTCTTGATGCTTCGGTTTGTGATTTTGTGCCACCGACTACGGGTGTTACTCTCGAAGCAGTTTTAGTGTTCGAAGTATCTTTTTGAACTCTTCCTCTTTCAGTGAAGCTCTTCTTCCGTTCGCGTAGATTTCCTTTACCTTCTCCACCACTGGCATGAGGGTTTGATCGGTTGGAGGTTTCCCCGTGATTTCAGTTATTTTATGCTTGATTATGCCTTTGCCTGACTGTTTTCCTATCGTCAACCGTCGCGTGTTGCCGACGAGTTCAGGCGGGTAAGGCTCATAAGTCCACGGGTCATTCAGCACGCCGTGCGTGTGGATTCCTGACTCATGTGCAAAGCCGTAGTCGCCCACTATCGCCTTGTTGGGTGGAACCACGTAGCCTGTGGCTTTGCCGATGAAATCCGCTGTCTGCTTGAGCAATCCAGTTTTACCTTTGAACTTTTCAACCCCATAGTGCAGGCACAGGTTCAAAAGAACCTTCTCGGTTTCAGCGTTTCCCGCTCTTTCCCCTATCCCAAGAAACGAAGTGCTCGCGTAAATCTTCTCCCACACACCAGACGCTGCCCGAATAGCCGCCATCGTGTTTTCAACAGCGTTCCCAAAATCGTCATGAGCATGAATCTCAATAGCCTCAATTTGCGTCTCCTTCTTAATGGCGCAGACCTTAGCGGGGATACCATTCGGCAAAGGCGCCGTCTCATCTGAAAGCCCAATTCCAACCGTATCGCAAACTCGGTAACACTCTACACCTGCCTGGGCAACAGCGTTGATAAGTTTCTTCTCAAAGTCCCAATCTGCTCGGGTGCTGTCCTCGCCGTGAACAAACACTCTCAACCCATGCGCCCTAGTATACTCCACCACTTCAACCAGGTTAGCCAGAATCGCCTCTCTGGTTTTGTCAGGCCACTTAGCCCTGAAATGGATGTCTGAAACTGGATGCGAAATGCCTACTTCGTTGAAACCTAACTGCAGAGCGCTGTCAACGTCTTCTTTAACGGCGCGGCACCAACCCGCCACCCGCATGTCCAAGTTCAAGTCTTGAATAAGCTTCGCGGCTTTCCTGTCAGGCTCCTGATAATGGAACACTTCAATTCTTTCCACACCTACCTCGCTTAAAAACCGCGCAATCTTCGCCGCGTCCTCAGGTGCAACGGCTAAACCAGGCATCTGGATTCCGTCTCGAAGCGTAGTATCATCTATAATCGGCTCAGTTTTCAACCCCAACTTAAAGTAGAAATCGCCTAAGTCCACTTTACACTACTCTGCTCATTTATGCCCTTCTCCATGAAGGCGCAACTCGTAAAATGCATCCTCTACGTTGATAAACGTTTCTACACTTCTTCTGAAAGATTGACCAACCAGAAACATTACGTTAACGACGTTTAACTTGTCTTTACGCAAACCATCACCAAACAACAAATAACCATTCAACACTCCCAACAAACCAAAAAACAGCAACAACAAAAAACCATACCGTTCTACTCAACTCTTCATATTTGGAGCCTATTAGGATCCTATTAGTGGTTGATTGCAGAAAAGGTAGAGGGGGTAGGTCGCTATTGGCGTTTTTCACCACCAATGGCATGTTGAAAACGCATTCCGCCTTTTTCCGGAGCCATTTATAGTATTTATAAGGGGGTTATAGTTTTTTCTGAGCGCTAAGTTGGGGAAAAAGAAACGGAAAACGTGTTTTGTGGCGTTTGCGTTTATTCTCTGCTTGAAAGCACAAGTATGTAGTCTGCTGTGTCTGCGCACATGTCTGCAGCATGCTCGACGAACTCGATTAAGTCGTCAAAAATAACCATGGCTCCGCAGTTGATTTCCGTGCCGTACTTGACAAACAAGCTTTTAGCCCTGAGATATTCTTCGTCAAGGACATGTTCAATTTCGCCAACTTTCTTAGCTTCTGATATCGCTTCAGCAGGGCTAGCTGAAATCTTTTCGATGCTGTTGCGCAAGGTTTGAGCTGCATCCACAAGTTTTGAAGTCATAAAAACTGTTTTTTCGCACAGTTCCTTCGGAATTTTTGCTTCTGTCAGCATCTCCAGACATCTCGCCGCATCTTTTGTGTGATCCGCCATTGTATCCAGCCTCTTCACTACGTGCAAAAGGTCTTCACGGTAGTCAGCCACGAGAGCAATTCCCTTGGAAAGTTCCATGAAAACGTCTGTCCGCAACTTGTCAACTTCTTCCTCAGCCTTATACAGGTTGGCAATGTACTTCTTGGCTTCCTCAAAGTTACCCTCTGAAAAGCTTTGGGTTGCCTTATGAAGCCAAGTCACTGTGTCAAAAGCTTTCGATATCTGCTCATGAGCTAGTTCTAAACCTTTTGTTTTGCGGCGCTTTTCAAACCAATTATAGCTTCTTCTTTCCACAGCTTACAACTCCTTTTACACTATTTGGGAATAGTAAACATATAACCCTTCTTGTAATACGAAAAGATTTCGTGAACTCAAAAAGCACCGACAGAAAAACCTATGAAATTTGTATTACCAGTGTGCATCGATTGCCAGAAACCAGTCAACAAGGTCTGCACCATTAACCTGTACATGCTTTTCGCTTTTCACTTTTTCCTTCATAGCCCGCAACACGCTCTCCATTTTTTATACATGAGCGAAGTACCACGGCTTGGCAAGTTTTCGGGCTGAACCATGTCGTCGTTTCACTTTTTGCATCGCGATCTCCATACTGAGCAGCAGCATCCTCACTTATTTAGAATCTCCAAATATTATATAGACAACTCTTTAGTCTATATACACCGAACCCAGAAAAAACCCCTTTAAAATCAGCATTCCAGAACAGTTCTCGCCAGTGCAACCTTGTCTTCCACGCTCTTCATTAACGTGTTAGTAACCTTCACTTCAATCCCAAGCTTCTCAATTCCGTCTTTCTCCGAAGCATCAGCCTTGTCTAGAACAAACACATCCAGAAAATCCAAGTAAAGCTTAGCCACTGAATACGCGGAAACCTCCAACCCCAACCCACGCAGCAACTTGTCCGCTGGACCTTTAACAGGCGCACCAGCAATTATCGGGCTCACCGCCACTTTCTTCGCATCCGTACACCTAAGAGCCTCTCGCACTCCATCCACAGCCAAAATCGTACCTATACTGACCACAGGATTGCTTGGGCAAACCGCCACCAACTCAGCCTCCATGATGGCTTCCACCACGCCAACAGCAGGTTTAGCTTTCTCCGCGCCGCGAAACTCCACCCCTAAAACTTCATCTTTTGCCCCTCTCTTGACCAGATACTCTTGGAAGTGAACAGAGCCGTTTTCCGTCACAATTCTGGTTTCAAACCTGTCATCCGTCATAGGCAAAATCTTCACGTCAAGCCCCAAAGCGTGGCTCACCTTTGCTGTAACTTCGGAAAGTTTGCAACCGCTTTTCAGAAGCGATGTCCTAAACATGTGCGTAGCAAGGTCCCTGTCGCCAAGATTAAACCATGCTTCGCAACCAAACTTTCTAAGCGCCTCAAGACAGTGAAACGTGTCTCCCTTGATTCCCCACCCCTTCTCCTCATCAACAACCCCTGCCAAAGTGTACGTGACGATGTCAACATCCGGCGAAATGTGCAAGCCAAACAGGTCAATATCGTCACCCGTATTCACAATAACCGACAAGTCTTCCCCTTTAACAAGCCTCACAAGCCCAGTGAGAAACCTCGCCGCTCCAACTCCACCCGCCAAAGCCGTAATCATAACTTCCACTCGACATCCATTATGCCCAAAGCTCTTCAAGAAGCTTCCGTTTACCCAGACACCAACAATACTCAACAGAAAACTAGCGTCTGTGCTGGCTCTCTTTCTCTGAAACCCAGTATTCACTCGCTGAACCTTTCGCGTCAACAATGTACTCCTTTTTGAACACAGGCGCTTCGCTCTTGTACCTCTCCACAGCCTCTCGCAAAACAGGAAAAACATCCGTCCTGTGGGAGCCAGCAACTAAAACGTAAACCATATCCTCTCCGATGTCGAATTCGCCGAGTAAATGGTGAATCTGAACATCAGTTATTCCCGGCTTCTTGGATAAATCATCACAAATCTTGTCAAGAACCTCGTTAGCTTTCTCCTCATAAGCCTCCAACTTAAGCTTCTTAACTTTCTCTCCCTCCAAGGTGTTACCGCGAGCTACTCCGATGAAAAGCGTCATAGCCCCAGTTTTCTCACAATTCTCGCTTCTCTTAGCGTTATTAATCAAGTCTATAACAGAGAATGTTCCTTTTTCATGAACACCTGCACGTGAAGTCAAAACAACCACACCTCTGACTTCCTAGACAAGCGCCTTCGCCTCTAAAGACATTTCGCAGTAAAAACAAAATACTAATGATGAAAAACCGAGAATGTGGGCGCGGAAAAACGCCTAAACTTATTGCGCTACTGGTTCTGTCTCAGCTTCTTGCACTGGTTGTGGTGCCTGAGCGGGTTGAGCCACCAGTTTTGATTTTCTGATGCCAACGTGCCTGAGCGGCGCCACTTTTTTTGCTTGATTGTAAACATCTGAAGCTATCTTTCCAAGAACCATTTCTTGAACGAACTGGTCCAGAGTTAACACAGCGGCTTTTTCCTCAATGGTTTTCGCCATCATGCCGCGTATGAGCTTTTCTTGGGACGTTTTTATCCGCGAAAGCGTGAGAGCTGACACTGCCACACGCATTCTATACCCCTCTTTCGTGGTTAAATTGAAAAGACCGTCAACCTTTGTGGTTCTTCTCCTCACCAAACTTCGCAAATAATCCCGTGAATACTCGTGACCTTTAAACAGCGTGTGAGCAGTTTTCCCTTCTAGCTCGTTAATCTGGAAAAACATCTTCAAATACTGATGTGAAAAGTCACCGGTTATGTCATAAAGTGTGGCTTCAACAACTCTTCCGATGAGCTGTTCCGGATTTTCCGCGGGTAACGAGCCTAACTCCACGTTTCCAAAGAACGGCGGTGCCACTACCATATACCAGGCTTTTCCTCGCCATTTATCGCGTACACGCTTTGACTTTGAAGACAAGTTTATCCTCCAAACGTGCCATCAACAATCGCAAGGCGATATTAAAAGGTTTACCGTTTCAAGCTTATCCTCTCAATGTCATGCATGTACTTTCTCAGAACTTTCGGGACAACAACCGTGCCGTCTTCTTGCTGAAAGTTCTCCAGTATCGCCACTATGGTTCTTCCTGTGGCTATAGCGGTCGAATTCAAAGTATGCAAGAATCCCTTAGTCGGTGCCCCTTCCTTTTCCCTGTAGCGAATGCCCAGCCTTCTCGCTTGGTAATCTGTGCAGTTGCTGCATGACACAACTTCTCTGTACGCGTTTTGAGCAGGCATCCACGCTTCAATATCATATTTCTTGGCTGCCACCGTCCCAATGTCCCCGGTACACACGTTAACCACGCGGTAAGGCAAACCCAGTTTCTGAACAAGGTCCTCCGCGTTACGCAGAAGCTCTTCATGAAGCTTCCATGACTCCTCCGGCGTGCAGAAAACAAACTGTTCTATCTTGTTAAACTGGTGCGTCCTGAACATTCCCCGCGTGTCTTTACCGTGCGCACCCGCCTCCTTCCTGAAACACGCGCTTATGCCTGCAAGTTTAAGAGGTAAATCTTCTTCCTTCAGCACTTCATTCATGAACATCGCCGCCATCGGATGCTCCGAAGTTGCGATTAAATACAAGTCTTCATTCTCGATTTTGTACAGAACCTCTTCGAAATCACCTAGGGCTGTGACACCTTCATATGGCTCTCGCCTCATCAAGTACGGCGGCTCCACAGGCAAATAACCCTTCTTAGTCATTTCCTCCAAAGCAAAACTCATCAAAGCCATATCCAAAAGCACGCCTTCACCCTTCAGATAAAAGAATCTGGAGCCAGTAACTTTTCCAGCTCTCTCCACGTCAATTATATCCAAGTTCAAACCTAAATCAATATGATTTTTCACGTCAAAACCAAACTTGGGAATTACGCCCCAACTCCTAACCTCGACGTTATCGCTATCATCCTTGCCAACTGGCACTGTTTCATGCAGCAAATTAGGAAGCTGCATAAGATACTCATGTGTTTTCTTTTCTGCCTCGGCTACTTTTGCCTGAATGCTCGTAATCTCAGAATCAAGACTTTTTGCCTTCTCCAGTTCTTCTCCAGCGTCTTTTCCCGCCTTTTTCAACTTGCCAATTTCAGCAGTCATCATTTTTCTTTCATGGCGCAGATCGTTCAACTTCGATAGGTTCTGCCGCCATTCCTTATCCAAATCTATAAGCGCATCCAGCATTTTGCCGTTTTCAGGGTTTCCCCTTTTCGCCAGATTATTCTTCACGAACTCAGGATTTTCACGGATAAGTTTGATATCTAACATCTTTCTCACGAAGCCAACTCTTACTTGAAATCCCTTAAGCTATTAATCTTGCTATGAGAAACGCCACACGCAAAAGAGGACACTGAAAAGGCCTGTTGAAAAACTAGAAAATAAAGAAAAATTTGAAATGTCTTTTGTCAGAGCTTACCCTGTCTCTGATTTACTCTTTGCTCATCGTGATTTCCATCGTTGAAACCATTCTGGATCTGTTTTCGCCTTCTCTGGGTGGCATCTCTGCTGTTCCGATGGCTATCTTGGTCACTTTCAAGTCTTTGATAAATCGGTTTCTGGTTATTTCAGCCACGTCAACTGCCGTAGTTATTGCTTGGCCACGCGCTTTCAGCGTTACTTCCTTCAAGTTTCCTGAAGAGAGGCTTGTTATGATTGCCAGTACATAGCTCATTGGAGGTTTGTTTCCGACGAAGACAACATCCGCGTTATCAGTCATTTTCTTCACTCCTTTTGTTGTTTCTTCTGTGTAACGTTGTCGCCTGCGCATTTCTGTTCGCGACAGAACGTTACTGCTCTACATAACCATCCTCTCACTTATAAGTCCGCTGAAAGAACAAGAACCAGCTAAACGAACAAATAATCAGCTGCAATTTCTTCATCTGGCTTCCGTATCATTTACACGCAGCCTTTGTAGGTTAAAAAGTAAGCCATATTGCAGTCCAGCTTAAATAATAAGCTTTAACATAAAAGTAGCGAGCTAAAATTGCTTACGAAGTTAAAGAAAAAAGTTCAAAGCATGTTGACTGCAGAAGCGGAAGCCGCGCACAAAATAAGGTTAACCCCGAACCTTGTAAGCCTCATTGGCTTGGTTTTGGCTTTGTTTTCCGCTTTTATGTATGCCGCCGCGCGGGGTCAGCCTCTGTGGATTTTTGTGGCGACTCTTCTGCTTTTGGCATCGGGCTTCTGTGATGCGTTGGATGGCATAATAGCTAGAATATATCAGCAGGCAAGCGTGTTCGGAGGCTTTCTGGATTCTCTTCTGGATAGGTATGCTGATGCTGCTGTGTATGCAGGCTTAATAATCGGTGGACTATGTGACCCTATATGGGGGTTAGCTGCTTTGGCTGGTTCCATGATGGTGAGTTATAGTCGAGCGAGGGCTGAAGCGGCAGAGATAAAGATGGAATCCGTTGGTGTGGCTGAAAGAGCTGAACGGATGCTTATTCTGTCCGCAGCGAGCATAGCAGCGATTTTCTGGCTTCCAGCCTTAAACATCGGGATAATTTTGCTTGCTGTGCTCTCGAACTTCACGGTTCTGCAAAGAGGACTGCACGTTTACAGTTCTTTGAAGAAAAAGAGTAATGATCTGGAAGATTAGCGTCTTCTTCTGTAACGTGTGCGCCTTTCGTTTTCGGCTCTAACCTTCACGATTCCGCGGTGCACAGCGCATGAAATGCAATAGTATTTTGTGTCTACCCATGATGACATGTACGTGCCTTTCTGTCTCAGTTCCTTAGCCAGTTGAGGCTCGACAAAGGACACTCTGCGCGTAGACTTCTTGGCTTTGTCACGCGGCACCATTTGTCCGCAACCGACGCATTGTACGAGACCGCTGCTCCCTTTGCTTCCTTTTGACCTTCCTCGACTTTTACGTTTAAACGGCAATACTTTTTGACCTCTTGGCTATTTTACAAGCAAATAGTAAAATTACTGCTTTATATATCTGCTCTTAACTTCAGAAGATAAGCAATGTTGGCTTTCGCATCAATCTTAGGTATAATTTTCCCAGATGGTGAAGTCATCAAGCTTGTGACTCCAGGTCCGTGACCCGCTGTGACACAGTTGGTGTGCACGACTATGCCGACGGATATGGCGCCTTGCCTGTAAATTCTTCCGAAAGAGTGGTCCGAGTCAATTATAGCCACCAAATCTCCAAGCCTCAAATCCTCCAGCCCGTACTGCTCTATAACGTTTTCATCGAAGAGTTGGATATCATAATCTCCTGAATGTGTCTGGTTTGCTCCCAACCCTGAACCCATGATGGTTGCGGGAATCATGTGAGTCACTGACACCTCAAGTTTTTCACCGTTTAGTTTCGGATCTAAAGCCTCCAAAAAACGCGGATCCATGTTCATCACTTTTACGTCAGCAAAATCGATAAGCTTCAAGCCCAACCCGAAGGCTTTCACGAGAATCTTGTCGCCTATCATGAGTTTATCCAACACTCCTGGTTGAAAATCGATGAGAACGTGTTCTATTCCGCCGTGCTTGCCCGTTACAACGCCTTTGCTTCCTTTCGCGTCGCCACTGACAACGACTGCTTCGTTCCCAATGCATGAGAGCACGTTGAACGCGGTGTTTGCTCTTTGCCCGTTTCGCGGGTCACTCTCTTTGTTTTCTGCACTGACACAAGGTTCAACGTGGTCGGCTTCCCATCCGCATGCTGGGTCGCCCACTCTCAGATTGTATGTTATTCCGCCTACCCCTGGCAGGATGGATGGTGCTCCTGTGGCTGAGACGTTGTAAACTGACCTGCTAACGAAGGGGCTAGCTACTTCGCCCGCAACTGAGATTTTTACAAGTTTATCCACGTTTGTCCTCAACATTATTATGCCTCTTGAATTATGCTGTTGTTCCCATACTAATAAAACTTACACGACGCCGTTTTAGCGCCGTGTTCTTTTGTAATATCGGAGTTAGCAACTCTTAAATGTGCGATTACTACTTTCACAAGTGGAAGCCACGGCTTGCCAAAAAACTGTTAGGGGAGTTCAAGAAGCGATGTCTGACATTGGATTAAGAACAAGAATGGTTGTCAAAGATGTCATGAGCAGTCCAGTGGTAACGTTAGCTGAAGATGCAACATCAAATCAGGTTGCGACTCTCATGGATGAAAACGATTTAGGCTGCGTAATAGTCACGAACAAGGCTGGAAAACCTGTGGGCATAATAACTGAACGCGACTTGGTGATACGGGTTCTCGCCAAAAATGTTGTGCCTGACGCCATAAAAGCGAAAGAAATAATGACATCACCTTTAGTTACGATACCACCAGATACAACGATAAACGAAGCCGCGAGGAGAATGAGCCGACTGGACATTAGGCGGTTTGGCGTAGTTTACAAGGGCAATCTTGTGGGGTTACTTTCAAGCAAAGACATTCTAGGCGTTATGCCTGAACTTATAGAGATAATTCAAGAAAGAACACGCATTGAAGACGCGGAACAAGCGGAGGAAACCGAAGAAGAGGAAAAACCTCTCTCTGGATACTGCGACAACTGCGGAGGATTCTCAGAAAACTTGAAAGACGATAACGGACAAAACTTGTGTGAAGACTGCCGCATAGAACTAGAAACCTAAAGCATAGCTTGCATTATCGCGAAAAGTATTTCGAGTTAACTAAACTTTAATTAGTTTTTCCGCTCGTTATTCACATTAAGAGCGCGTTTAACTTGATTGTTGATTCCGTTTTAACAAACGCCAAAGCGTACTTGAACCGGGAAATAGTTGACTGTAGCATAGCAATTGAAGACGGCAGAATCTTCAAGATAGGTAAAGAACCGCAGATGCCGAACGCTGACGAGAAAACCAACCTGCGAAGCATGCTGGTTCTTCCGGGCTTGATTGATGTTCACGTGCACACGCGGGATGAAGGCAAAGCGTACAAAGAAGACTTTTACACTGGAACCGCTGCGGCAGCCGCAGGCGGATTCGCCACTGTTTTGGATATGCCTAACAACGACCCGGTGACTATGAGCGTGGAAACCTTGCGGGATCGCATGCGAATAGCCGAACGGAAAAGCATTGTTAACATTGGTTTTTACTCAGAGTTTCCAAAAGACTTAGGCGAAACTGCTGGAATTGTCGCTGAAGGCGCAGTGGGTTTCAAGCTTTTTATGGCTCGTCAAGTTGGCGGATTAAACATTGACGATGATGAAGTCTTGCAGGAAGCGTTTACGCGAGTTGGAGAGTTAGGTGTTCCCGTTGCGGTGCATGCAGAAGACCGAGCGTTGTTGATGGCAAACGAGGCGAAGCTCAAGCGCGCTAAACGCCATGATGCGGCTGCTTTCTTGAAGGCGCATTCGGAACGTGTTGAACTCAAAGCGGTTGAACGCTTGTTGAAGGTAAGTGCGCAAACTGGTGTGCGGCTGCATTTCTGTCACATGACTACTGAAGAGGGATTAAACGCTGTGGTTGAAGAGAAAAAAGCGGGCAGAACCGTAACTTGTGAGGTTACTCCCCATCATCTTACGCTGTCAAACGTCGATTATGAACGTTCTGGTTTGATGTTGACGATTATGCCGCCTCTTCGCAGCGAAAGAGACATAGAGGCGCTTTGGAAAGGCGTTGCTGACGGTTGGATTGACGTTTTAGGTTCAGACCATGCTCCTCACACGTTAAGCGAGAAGTCTGCTGGCAGCGTTTGGGACGTTAAAGTTGGCGTTCCTGGTCTCGAAACGACTCTTCCTCTCATGCTAACCATGGTCAGGAAGAACAAGATTTCCTTGACTCAGTTGGTTCATCTACTCTCAGAGAAACCTGCGGAACTTTTCGGCTTAAAAAACCACGGTGGCTTAACACAAGGCTACAAAGCGGATTTAACTGTCGTAGACTTCAAACGGAAATTCAGGATTAACGCTTCAAAGTTTTATTCTAAAGCGAAATTCTCACCTTTTGATGGTTGGGAAGTGCAGGGTAAACCCGTGAAAACGTTTGTTAATGGCTCATTGATTATGGACGAGCAGGAAATTGTGGCTAAAGCTGGACGCGGTTGCGTAATTCGGGGAGACCACGCGTGAAATTTATCGCGGATGCGATGCTTGGAAAACTGGCAAGGTGGCTCCGCATGCTGGGGCAAGATGTCAAGTACTCAACTCAACTTAAGGATGCCGAGCTTTTAGCGATGGCTGAAGAAGAGCACAGGGTTCTCCTCACTCGGGATTCGGAACTTTATAATCGTGCTGTCAGCAAAGGTGTATCCGCCTTCTATGTGGAAGGCCAGACGGAAGCCGAGAAGTTGGCGGCGCTTGCTGAGCGCTTTGGCTTTCCCTTGGTGATAGATTTGAAGCGTTCTCGTTGTCCACGTTGTAACGGTAGAATTCGGTTAAAGCCTAAAGAGCAGCTTGAAGGCAAAGTTGAAGCGAATACTTTCATTTATTATGATGAGTTTTGGGGATGTTCAAAATGTGGCCGCGTTTATTGGCAGGGTGCCCATTGGGACGGCATCAAAGCTACTCTTGAAGAGGCAAAGAAAATTAGAAGGTTCGCTTGAGCTTATTTGATGAGCCACTTCATCGGGATATCTTGGAAGGTTCCGTCTGGAAGGGTTCTTCTGATTGTGATGGGTAAGATGCCATTTTCGAGTTCTTTCAAGGCAATGTCAATCGGGCTTGGATAGGTGTCTCCAGCTTCTATAAGTATTGGTGCACCCATAGAAATTTGAAGCGCCCTCGCTCCCACTATCCTTGCTTTCTCGAACCTCGTTATTTTCGGAGGACCTACAGTTATTTTTTCTTGTTTTGTCGTGTTCTAATACTCTCCAGCGCCCGGGTACATTCCGCCAGGAGCTCCTCCTCCCGGTGGCATCGGAGGCGCCTTCATTTTGCTGGCAGCAATTACGTCGTCGATTTTAAGAATCAGCGAAGCCGCTTCGGTTGCTGATTTGATTATCTGCTTTTTAACTGTGATTGGTTCGAAAACGCCTTTTTTCGACATGTCCTGCACTTTTCCTGCTAGGGCTTCTATGCCTGCCCACTTTTCGCCTTTTTCGTGTCTTGACCTGAGGTCTGAGAGCACGTCTATTGGGTCTAACCCAGCGTTTTCAGTGAGCGTTACGGCAACGGATTCTAAGGCTTCTGCAAAGATTTTAACGGCGAGCTGTTCTCTTCCAGGCAGTGTTTCCGCGTACATTTTCAGTGCCCGTGCCATTTCAAGCTCGGGTGCGCCGCCTCCTGCTACAACTTTCGGCTCTTCAAGTATATCCCTGATTACACATAAAGCATCGTGTAAGGAACGTTCTGCTTCCGCGGTCATGCGGTTTGTTCCGCCCCGTATAAGAAGGGTAACTGCCTTCGGATGCTTGCAGCCTTCTACGAAAGTCATTTTGTCGTCGCCGATTCTGCGCTCTTCCACAAGCGCTGCGTCTCCAAGGTCTTTACTGGTGATGTCATCCAGCTTGGTTACTATGCTTCCGCCAGTGGCTTTCGCCAGCTTCTCCATGTCGGATTTTTTGGCTCTGCGAATCGCCACTATTCCTTTCCTAGCGAGAAAGTGCTGCACCATGTCGTCGATGCCTTTCTGGCATATGACGACGTTTGCGCCTGCGGCTATAATTTTCTCAACCATAGCTTTAAGCATGTCTTCTTCTTGGTTGAGGAACGCTTCAATCTGGTCTGGGGTTTCGATGTTGATTTTAGCGTCGAACTCTGTTTTTTCATTTTCTAGAGACGTGTCAAGCAATGCGATTTTGGCTTTTTCTATTCGTTTCGGCATTCCAGAATGCGCTATTTCTTTGTCTAGAACTATGCCGTTTATCAGGCTTGTGTCCCTGAGGGATTCGCCTGTTTTCTTTTCAACTTTAACATCTTCCACGTCAACCTTGTACGTGTTGCCTTCTTTTTCTGCAACTTCCAGCATTGCCTTGACCGCTATGTCGGCAAGGTATTCTTTGTGGTCAGCCACGACTTTGCTTGCCATAGAAGTTACAGCGGCTTTTTTCAGGTAATCCTGTTTTTTCAAATCAACTGGTATGGCTATTTTCTCAAGGGTTTCCAGTGCTTTTTCTGCGGCTTTCTTGTAGCCGTCAATTATTATGGTTGGGTGAATGTTTTTGTCTATTAGCTCTTCAGCTTTGTTCAAAAGTTCGCCCGCGATTATAACGGCGGATGTGGTTCCGTCGCCTGCTTCGTTATCCTGTGTTTTAGCAACTTCAACAAGCATCTTGGCTGCTGGATGTTGAATCTCCATTTCATCCAAGATTGTGCGTCCGTCACTTGTTATCGTTACATCACCGAAGCTGTCCACAAGCATCTTATCCATGCCTTTAGGACCTAAGGCGCTTCTCACGCTTTCAGCCACAACCTTCGCAGCGGTTATGTTTGAGTGCTGAGCATCTCTTCCGCGAGATCTATTTGAACCCTCTCTTAATACTAGAACTGGCACCCCGCCAGCTTGTGCAGGTGCTGACAAATCAAAGATAGCCTCCTTTAATGCGCACAACAACAAAACACAATTGCCATATAAGTTTTTCTAGACGCTGAGTGCTAAACTGAGCTAAAGCCCAAGTTTTCCCGTGGTCCATTTAGCATTCCAAGTTAGTTCAGCGGCTGGCTGGTTTAAATTAATACACGGAAACTTTAGCTACACCCTTAATTTTCAGAAGTTCAGAAATTAATTCACCTGGAATTTTCTTTTCCACAATGAGCGTGAGTTTCGGTTCTGGCGAAAGCTCGGGGTCATCCACAATTGCCTGCCTGATGCTTAAGCCAGCTTTCGCAAGCAGCGTAGCGGAGCTGGCCAAGATTCCTGCCGTTTTCGCGTCAACCGGCGTTATCTCCACAACGCCCAAGTTCAAGGGTTTCGCGATTTCTTTCAGCGAGTGCCCAGCAGATCGCATTTCCTCAAAAATTACTCTAAGTTCGCGGTTGGCTTTGATCGTCTTCAATGTTTCGTTTACGGTTCGTCTGTCCACTCCAGTGACTCTTGCAATGCGCACTGGTGGGATTTCGATTTGGTTAAGGTAGACCTTTCCGTCTCTTGCGCTTAACCCGTTTTCTACTAGGACGCGTGCTACTTTGAGTCTTTCTGGGTACTCTTCGAAGTGTTTTTTGAGGTTGCTCCACATGAGACTGCGCCTTTCATGTACATTTATGTACAGTAAAGTATAAATGTGCTGGTCAATTTCCTAATCGAAACACAAAACGGAAGAGACGCAAAATGACAACTAAAAAAATTCTTCTAGGCGAAGACCAGATACCAAAAAAATGGTACAATATTACTCCCGATTTGCCTAAGCCGCTCCCTCCATTCATAGATGCCGAAACAAAGGAGCCTGGAGCGGGTATTGTCCCGAGAATATTTCCTAAAGCTATCCTCGGTCAGGAAATGAGCAAAGAACGATGGATAGATATCCCTGACGAAGTGCGAGAAATCTACAGAATGTGGCGGCCATCACCCCTCTTTAGAGCAACTGGGCTTGAGAGGGCTCTGAAGACTCCCGCAAAAATATACTACAAGTACGAAGGCGTCAGCCCCGCGGGAAGCCACAAAACCAACACTGCGGTCGCCCAAGCTTACTACAATGTGAAAGAAGGCTTTGAACGGGTGACCACAGAAACAGGTGCCGGTCAATGGGGTTCCGCGTTGTCTTTCGCAGCTTGCATGTTTAATCTGGAAGCAACCGTCTACATGGTTCGAGCGAGCTACGACCAGAAACCCTACAGGAAAATGTTCATGCAAGCTTTTGGAGCAAAATGCTATGCAAGCCCAAGCAAACAAACCGAGGCGGGCAGAAAAATCCTCGCCGAAGACCCTAACAGCACTGGTAGCTTAGGCATCGCTATTAGCGAAGCAGTTGAAGATGCACTTGCCAACGACACCGAAGTGAACTACACCATAGGTAGCGTTTTCAACCATGTTCTTCTGCATCAAACCGTTATAGGCTTAGAGACTCAAGAGCAGATGAAACTCGCGGAAGATTACCCTGATGTGATTTACGGCTGTATAGGAGGCGGAAGCAGCTTCTCTGGATTGTTCTGGCCTTTCTATTACGACAAAGTTAGTGGAAAAGCGCCGAAAGAAACAAGTTTCGTAGCCACCGAAGCGACAGCTTGCCCGAAAGTCACCAAGGGCGAATACAAGTACGATCACGGAGACACAGCGAGAATAACTCCGCTGGTTCCCATGCACACATTGGGTCACGATTTCATTCCAGCGCCGATACACGCGGGTGGTCTACGATACCACGGAATAGCTCCCACTATAAGCGTGTTAGCATCAGAAAATCAGCTGCAAACGCAAGCCTACAATCAAATAGAGGTTTTCGATGCGGCGAAACTCTTTCTCCGTACAGAGGGCATAATACCTGCGCCTGAACCTTCTCACGCGATAAAAGCGGCAATTGATGAAGCTGTAAGATGTAAAGAGACAGGTGAGGAAAAGACAATTCTCTTTTTGCTGTGCGGTCACGGCTTCTTCGACATGCAAGCATACGACGAATACTTCAACGGCAGACTGAAACCTTACGAGTACCCAACGCAAAAAGTGGCAGAATCCATGGAGAAACTAGCCAAACTGTATCCATGGCTGGAAGAAACCAACAAGAAATACATAAGCTGCGAACCACTCTAAAACACCCGAAAACTGATGAGAGCAACAACCTCTCATCCCACCATACTTTTCTTAAATGAGCCTTTCTATCATCAATCCACATTTTGAACCTGTTTTTGTCATTAACTTTTATTCGTATTCAGTGTTTACATAAGAGTCGTGTGCCGAGAATGAGTAGCGAAAACAAGTTGCAGCCTGAAAAGACGTTTCAAGTTAAGACAATAGGCTTGATCGTTAATCCTGTGGCTGGGATGGGCGGGGCTGTTGGGCTCAAAGGAACCGATGGAAAGGCAATTGTTGCCCGCGCTCGGTCTTTAGGTGCAAAGCCTGTGGCACCGGTAAGGGCGCAAGCCTTCCTCTCGGAGTTGAGACCTGTCAAACAGAGTGTAAGGCTGGTTGTTGGTGCTGGAAGCATGGGAGAAGATGAAGCCAAAGGATCTGTCTTCACTTATGACGTTTTTGGGGAGAGTAAGAAAGAAACGGGCGCGGAGGACACAGTGGCTATTGCGAAGGGAATGGTGGACGCAGGTGTGGCGCTTCTGGTTTTTTGCGGCGGAGACGGAACAGCCAGAGACATACTAAAAGCAGTTGGTACGTCTCTTCCCGTGCTGGGTGTTCCAACAGGCGTCAAGATGCATAGCGCTGTTTTTGCAGTGAATCCGCAAGCCGCGGCGCGCGTAGTTGTGCGCTTCTTGTATGAGGGGTTGCCGCTTAGGGAAGCTGAAGTGATGGATGTTGACGAGAAAGCTTTCAGGGCAGGCAGTGTTTCTGCTGAGCTTTATGGGTACGTGTTGGCTCCTTACGAGCCTCATTTGATTCAAGTGAACAAGATTGCCAGTCCAATGACGGCAAGTGAACTGCGCAACCATGCTGCTATCGGCGTGTACATCATCGAAACCATGAAGCCTGATGTGGTTTACATTATTGGTCCTGGGACTACCACGCGCACTATCGGAGACCTGTTGGACGCGAAGAAAACCCTCTTGGGCGTAGACCTTTTTTTTAACAAAAAGCTGGTTGCTAAAGACGTAAACGAGAAACAAATCATAGAGGCGATAGACGGAAAGTCTGCGCAGATTATTGTCACGCCGATTGGGGGTCAAGGTTTCATTTTTGGAAGGGGCAATCAGCAGATAAGCCCCGCCGTGATTCGCCGTGTAGGGTTAGACAACATAATCGTGGTTGCTACGGAAGGCAAATTGAGGCGCCTGCGCGGTCTTAGGGTTGACACTGGCGACCCAGACTTGGACGTTGCTTTTAGGGAGCGCAAAATAACGGTTGTAGCCGACTACCAAACCGAGTACACGATGGGTGTCGAATAACCGCTGAATGTTTTCGTAGAGCACATAGGTAAATTGAAATACGGAACCTGTAAACACTATTCTGTTATTGTTTGGAGGCGAGCGGTTGATTCCCATAAATCTTCCATTAATCGGCGAAGAAGAAGTTGAGGCTGTTGTTGAAGTCCTGAGAAGTGGACCGTTGACAAATGCGCTTGGCGCGGGTCCCATGGTTACGCAGTTCGAGAAGAAATTCGCCGAGTTTGCTGGCGTGAAGCATGCTGTGGCTGTGAACACTGGTACTGCCGCGTTGCACTCTGCGGTCGTGGCTGCTGGTGTTAAGCTGGGTGATGAGGTGATTTTGCCTAGCTTCACTTTTGTAGCTACCGCAGAAGCTGTTGTTATGGCTGGCGGAAAGCCCGTTTTCACAGATATTGACCCTGAAACCTACAATCTTTCCCCAAGCGAAATTGAAAAGAACGTTACAGAAAGGACCAAGGCGATAGTGCCTGTTGACCTGTATGGTTTCTCTGCTAACCTGAAGCCTATACGGAAAATCGCTTCTGAACACGGTTTGGCGGTTGTTGAGGATGCCGCTCAAGCTCACGGCGCAACCTACGCGGGGGAACCCGCTGGAGTTTTTGCTGATGCTGCCTGCTGGAGTCTTTACGCCAGCAAGAACATAACCACGGGTGAAGGCGGCGTTGTAAC
>Ga0307423_1000850_pt1 | contig 19712 bp, 13 predicted proteins | sample SalMarWE160310MG_FD_202154 | JGI IMG/M metagenome (GOLD analysis project Ga0307423, IMG submission 202154) | Salt marsh sediment microbial communities from the Plum Island Ecosystem LTER, Massachusetts, United States - WE1603-10 | ecosystem: Environmental > Aquatic > Marine > Intertidal zone >...
TCTGGATCATTCGCAGTCGGTCGCGATCCCGGGGAGCGAGCTGCTGGCGGTGGACCACCCGCGGGACCACCACACGGTCACCGGGATTGAGAACGGATTGACCCGCCTCGTACATCGCCATGCCAGCGCGGTTTGCGTACCATTGCCATCCCCAGTGCCCCAGGAACCAGGTGGTCTGCTCGGTACGCCCCATCGATGCGTCACTCATGCCCCGTTTGCTCTGGTCCTCCGAGATTATCACCGCAATCTCGGGGGCCATCTTCCGGTACACACCGGCCCACAGGTGATCCGCAGTGGCGACGGCCGCTCCCATTACGAAGCTCACCAACAAGCCGGCCTGGAGTCCGCCACGTGTGGTCCAGCGTTTCTCTTGGCACGCGAGCAACAGGAAGATCGCTGGCAGCGCGGGGATCACATGGCGAATTGCGACGAATGGAGCGAAGCCCACCACGAAGAGCGAAACAAGCAGGATCAGACCTAGGCAGACGACGATATCGTGGGCCTTCTCCGCTCGGAGGATTGCGCGCAGAGACGCAGGCAGAACCAGACATGCATAGAAGACGCCCGACGCGCACAAGGCCGCGAAGCCGATCGAGGCCTGGAGATCGGCGCGGGGATTGGAGCGGGAGACCGCGAAGACGAGGAGGGACGTCCCGCCGGCGACGATCCAGGCTCCGGGGTTCGCCTTGCCCAAGCGCGTCGCAGCTGCAATGACGACGGGAACCGCCGCCAGGCCCACTGCCACTAGCCATTCGATTGCCATACTCTCGAGACGATCGCCTGAGAGCCTCCGGAAGGGTCGCTCGAGGATGTGAAAGCCTCCGTAGTCGAGCCAATTGAAAAGCGACCAGAGGGCGAGGGCCACGATGGGGATGGCCAACGTCCAGACGAACCGCCACTCGCGGCGCCAGATGATCGAGAGGAGCAGCACCGGCATTAACACGAGGCTGATGTACTTGATGAGGCATGCACAAGCCACGAGGATCCCGGCGAGGGGGTAGCCCCAGCGCGATCCCGGCGCGCACTTGAGCACCGCCCACAGGAACGCGGTCCATGCTCCCAGCAGGGGAACGTCCTGCATCAGATTCTGTGACGGAAGAACGAGAGGGTTGAGCACTAGGAGACCGGTGTAGAACAGAGCCGAATCCCGCCGGTATCTCCGCACGAGGAGGAAAAAGACCCAGATGGCCAGCGCGGCCCAGAGGGAGAAGAATCCGTGGAGGAAATACTCGTTCGGACCGACGAGGGCGAGGACAGCCGCAACAAGGTAGTAGTGTAGGGAAGGCTGATTTAATTCGTGGATTGGCCGCGCCACGTCGATCCAGTTGACCTCGCCTGACATGGGATGCAGGGGGTCGTTGAGGATCGCGAATGCCACCTCTAGGACGCTTGTGTCGTCGATGTGGAAGGCCTTCGAGAGGTTGAAAGAGGTGGTAAGCGCAAAGATGAGGATCAACCCGGCTACTTCCGAGCCGCGTATCGCGTGTCGTCTGCCTGTCGGGGTTGCAGCTCCCACCCTCATCTCCACCTCGCTCTCACCCGCCGGGGCACTCATGGTACGGCAAGATCGAGGAGAGAATCAGCGTCTGTCAGATCGCCGACCGGCTTCGAGGAGATCCAGCAAGCCTTCGCCCTGGATCCGATTTCTCCTGGGTTTCTGATTGACACTGCCGTAACCTTCACAGGCGCGCGCGACCTGTGGTCAGTGCGCCGCCCGCCGACAGAATTGGCCCCGACCTTCGTCGTAGTGGATTCCGCTTTCCCCCTCATCGGGGTTGAGCCAGCTGATGTTGAGACAGACCTCTGATGGGCAGCTCGGCGCGATTCGCAGGCGGTTCTGCGTGTAGTAGCTCTCCTTGATGCAACGCTTCCCAGGCGAGCCGAAGCTCGCGTCAATGAGCGGGAGGGCCAGTGCGGATGGCCGGTGGGAGGGGCGGGGCCTTTGCAGCGGATTGTAGCAGTTGATGACCCCCTGGCCTGCGCGGAGGACTGGATACATCTGAGAGGAATTAGCCGGGTCGAGCTCGTTCCCCTTGTGGAGGCGTGATCCAGGTGGGAAGAGGTCGATCTTTCGTAGAACCCTCATCTCGCTCCGCCCAACTTCCGGGACGGCCCAGAAAAAAGCTGCGCGTGGCCAGCTGAGCATCCATGAGAAGCCGCAGATGTTCAGGACCAGCATGCCCACCAGCAGCAAGCGAAAGCCCGGGGAGAATCCCGCCGGTCCAAGTCGCCTCAGCAAGAGGATGCATGCGAGGGCCAAGCTCAGTGTCACTCCAACGTTGAACCGGCCAACGGCGCGCAACGCGTCGTCGAACAGGTAGTGATTGACGAGCGTGAAGGGCGCGAAGACGGAGAAATCTCCCAAGGCAAATGCCGAGGAGACCACGAGATAGATCACCACGAACGGTGCAACTGCGTGTCGTTCGCGAAAGTCTCCCAGGTGGCGTGTGGTTCTTCTCAGCCGGCGCCACACCAGTCGGCAGACCGAGACAAGCACCACGGGGAGCAACAAGGAGAATGCGCTGTACTCGTGGAGCGCCCAATTGCCGGTCTGGTCTAGTGGAACCAGCCAGCGACCGCCCCAGGTCGGAATCGCGTGATAGCTTAAGAACTGGATCACGCTGACCAACTCGCTTTCGTCAGGGAGCGTGCGCGGAAAACTCTGCTGGTAGCGCCAGACCGGGATCAGCTTGTAGAATGCAAGCAAGATCCCCAGCACGTGGAAGGACGCCGCGGCCGTCGCACGCTCCCAGTATCCCCGCTCGCCGGGAAGACCCGAGGCGCGAGCCGGAATGACCACCCACGCGACAAACAGACTGAACGCCAGGAAAAAGGGAACCAGGAGGTAGGCCGTCGAATGGAAGGGGAACCCACTGTAGTGCTGCCATGTAATCAGCACCCCGAGCACGAGGTCGCTGGGCTTGAGTCCGACGAGAAAGCCCTTGAAGGTGTAGAAGATGATGCCGAGTGCGAAGTAGAAGTTGATGAAGTTCAGATGGCCTACCAGAAGGTGCCACAGAAAGAAGTTGCTGGCGACGAAGAGTAAGGCGAGGGTGTACAGACTAACACGGGAGATGCGGAGACCGCCTGGGCCGCCTGCCAAGAGTTCGAAGAGGGCCGCCGAGGCGTAGAGTCCAAAGGCGATGGAAAAGATCGCCGCCAGTTTGGATCCCCAAAAAGTTCCGAAAAGAAGAACGACCAGGAAGAGGGGGCTCAGTGCAAAGCTCTGAGGGTCACCAATCCGGCTGATGCCGGAACAGAGCTGATAGGACCAGCGGGGAGGCTCCCCGTCGAGCAGCCAGGAGCGTCGGTCGACTTCACTGAAGCTCAGAAAGAGATCCCAGTCGAACCAATTGCAGAACACCACGTAGCCGCTGATCAGCACGAACGTGGCCACGATGATGGCCACGACTTCTCGCTCGGAACGCATCTCAGAAACCTAAAGGCATTGTTGACAGGTGGCAACTTCGGGGTCGCGACTTTGCGCAGAATCAGGTGGCTCCTTCTCTTTGGGGGGTGCTCAGTCAGCGTTCTCCTTGCGAAGGGCGCTCGGAACCTGCCAACGATTTTGTGACACCCACCGATCGAATTTAGTGAGTACCTCCTTCCTGTGGATCCGCCTGGGGCGGGTTGATGTAGACGGCTTCCAGTAGGGCCGGTGCTTGGGGCCGGCCCCGCGGAAAGCGCTCCGGGTGGGCCTCGTACGCCTGATCGAGCACCTGCTGTCGCTGGGCGAGGATCATGCTGGCTCTCCCGAAGTAGACGTCCGCCGGCGTGAGCATGGCGATGCCCGCGTGGCGCTGCTCGTGGTTGTACCACGGAAACAACGATCGGCAGTAGTTGATCGCATCCGGCTGGCTGGTGAAGCGCCCCGGGAAGCCCGGGTGGTACTTCACGGTCTTGAACTGAGCCTCGGAGAACGGTGAACCGCTCCGGGTTTGCCGGAGACTCTTTTTTGGGTGAGTCCAGCACCCATGGTTGGGACTCCCTGTTGTTCACAGTGCATCGGCTCGAACGCGACCGCCGGGATTCGAACGAATGCTTATCCGCTCTCCGCTCCTATCCGCAACGAAACGACCGGACCTCCAGAGAGCGGCGGAGCGCGTCGACTGTCTCGGGGCGGATTGCCGTCTCTCAGCTCAGCGGCGACCTCTTCCTCGATCCGGGCTGCGAAAGGTCGTCACTGATTTCGTCCCGAACGGACAAAGAGAAGACGCTGCGCGATCGAGCGGTTAGAATCGAAAGTTGGAATTGTTTCGCGGGCCCGGCCGAACAGGCAGCAGGCCCTCGGTCGTAGCGGGACGATCGTCCAGCAGGAGGACGAGGATGCGGATGGGAGCATGGGTCGGGGTGCTGCTCGCTCTGGGACTCGCGGGGCTTGCTTCTGCGGAAGAGGGCGAACCGACGACGGGGGGAGCACAGCCGGCTTCGGCCACCGAGCTCAACAAGCAGCTCTCGAATCCGGTCACCTCGATCTGGTCGATCTCATTTCAGCAGAACAACTATCTGATCAAGCCGTCGCCCGGCGAAGACCTGCGCTGGAACTCGAACCTGAACTTCCAGCCCGTCCTGCCCGTCAACATCACCGACGATTGGGCCCTGATCACGCGCCCGGTGGTGACGCTCTTCAACTCGGTCCCCTACCCCGAGCAGGACCGTTTCGGGCTGGAGTGGTCACGCACGACGGCGTTCGGAGACACGGTGCTGCTCGAGCTCGTCTCGCCCGGTCCCAAGCTCGCCGGAAAGTGGCTACTGGGCGCCGGACCGACACTCATCTTCCCGACCGCGAGCTCTGAGCGGACCGGCCAGGGCAAGTACCAGGCCGGACCGGCCGCGATCGTCGGGTACCTCTCCGAGAAGTGGATCGCCGGCGGCTTCGTGCAGCAGTGGTGGTCGTACGCGGGCGGGAGCCGGCCGTCGGTGAGCCAGATGAATTTTCAGCCCTTTGCCGCGTATTTCGTGGGCGAGGGCTGGAGCATCGGCTACTCGGGGAACATTCTCGCGAACTGGAAGGCCGACGGCGGCAACACCTGGACGGTGCCGATCGGTATCGGGGTGGGAAGGGTCGAGAGGATCGGCAAGCTCCCGATCAAATGGCAGCTCGCCGCGCAGTACATGGTCGTGCGTCCCGACGAGTTCGGACAGAAGTGGAACTTCCAGCTGACACTCACGCCCGTGCTACCGAAGCTCGTCCGGGGCAATCTCGCCGATCCGTCGAGCCTGAGCTTTGGCATGGGGAGGTGACTCCAGGGGCAGGCCGATGTGGGGCGAGCCTGAAGGCTCGCCTGCTTCAAGACCGGTAGTAGAGGCCGATTCTCGGCGCAGGTCTTGCGCATCATCGCCGGCTGGACGAGCGGGAGTGGGAAGCAGAAGATCCAGTAGGGCTGGGGATCGCGGCGGCTGGAGACACCCGGTCGCCGATCCAACAAATCGTCGGCACTCTTCCCGAGGTCGCGTAGCCTCAGACTAATTGCGCATCAGGGCTAACGACAGCATGGAGTCAAATTGCCAACACACTTGCGCGTTTCGGCAGCCGCTCATGCTGAACGTTGACTTGGCTCTGGCAACCCTTACAGCTAATCACAAACAGACGAGAAACAAATGAAACTGAACCGCCCCGGGTTTGCCGGAAACCCCGTTACGAGAGTCCGACCATAGGCTGCGCCGCCGTCGCCGTGGCCCCCTCCCCGTTCCGGGTGAAACGAGCTTTCGCCCGGAACGCACGTGTTTACCCGGAACGCCTTGCCAGGAGGGAACTTCATAAGCACTGGGATTTAGATCGAAAACCTGGCGCCCCCGGCATGACTCGAACATGCGACATCCGGTTTAGGAAACCAGGCTATCATTGTCCCGCAACCCATTGATTTCAAATCGTTTTTCCCGATTCGCGTTCCGGGTCGCTTTCGACTCTCTTCCACTGGCTTCGACTCTCTTCGCGACCACTCTGGAGCGCTCCCCGCTGCTTGAGGGTCGCGTCGCCAACGGTCACGAGCATGCCACAGAAAAGCTCAATGAATTCAGGGATCTCGCAGCTGCAACGCCTCCACTACAGATTGTCGTGAAACGCAGCAGGGGTGCTCAGCAGTACGACCGCGCGTACGGGATCTGCCTTACAGCCCGTGGATATTACTCCAAGGCCTCGAGCGAAGCGGCGGACGAGTCTTCATGACGGACGGCCGAGCCGCCCGGATGTGAAAGCTACCGCCTCCCCTCAGTGCGCGAAGCTGGGGGTCGGCTCCTTCCGGCTGGCGGGCGGGTCCTTCGCCAGCTTCTCGGCGGCGGCTCGCAGGTCGTCGAGGAACATCGCCGCCAAGTCTCGGCTGAAGCCCTCGCGCACCACCACCCGGAGCACGGCTACGTCCTTGGCGTCGTCCGGCATCGTGTAGGCCGGCACCTGCCAGCCTCGCTCTCGCAGCTTGTCCGAGAGGTCGAAGACGCTGAAGGGCGTCCCTTCCCGCACGCTGAACGCGAAGACCGGGATCGCGCTGCCGTCCGAGAGCAGCTCGAATTGCCCCAGGCCGGCGATCTCGCCGGAGAGGTAGGTGGCGGTGTCGCGCAGCGCCTCCATGATGCGCGTATAGCCCTCGCGACCCAGACGCAGGAAGTTGTAGTACTGGCCGATGACCTGGTTTCCGGCCCGAGAGAAGTTGAGCGTGAAGGTCGGCATGTCGCCGCCCAGATAGTTGACGTGGAAGATCAGATCCTCGGGCAGATCCTCGTGGCTGCGCCAGGCCACCCAGCCCACGCCGGGATAGACGAGCCCGTACTTGTGACCAGATGCGTTGATGGACTTGACGAGCGGAAGCCGGAAGTCCCACGGAAGATCGGGGTGTAGGAAGGGCGCGACGAAGGCTCCGCTCGCGCCGTCCACGTGGAGCGGCACCTCGAGGCTCTTGCTCGCGTGGAGGCGCACGAGCGCATCGTGGATCTCCTGGATGGGCTCGAACTCACCCGTGTAGGTGGTCCCCAGGATGGCCACCACGCCGATCGTGTTCTCGTCCACGGCGTTCACGACCTGCTCCGGCGTGATCACGTAGCGGCCCCGCTCCATCGGCAGGTAGCGGGCTTCTACGTCCCAGTAGCGGCAGAACTTCTCCCACACGACCTGGACGTTGGACCCCATCACCATGTTCGGTCGATCGGTCGGCTTCCCCTTCGCGCGCATGCGCTCGCGCCAGCGCCACTTCAATGCGAGACCGGCGAGCATCACCGCCTCGCTCGAGCCGATCGTCGAGACGCCCACGCCCTCTTCGGGCGCGTGGAAGAGCCGGCTGACGATGTTGATGCAGCGGTGCTCGATTTCGGCCGTCTGCGGGTACTCGTCCTTGTCGATCATGTTCTTGTCGAAGCTCTCGGCCATGAGCTTCTCGGCCTGGGGCTCCATCCAGGTGGCGACGAAGGTGGCAAGGTTGAGGCGCGCACTTCCGTCCAGAAGCAGCTCGTCGTGGATGAGCTGATAGGCTGAATCCGGATCCATCTCGCCTGCGGGGAGCTCGTACTTCGGGATGGACTGGGTCATCGCTCCGCGCGCGTAGCGTGGGGCGAGCGCCGCCTCCTCCGGGCTGAGCTGGTCGAGCTTTACGAGCTTGCGCATCGAAACTCCTTCCCCCGCTGGAATCTAGCACGCCGACGGACCGTCCTCGTCGAAGAGCTCGGGAACCATCAGGTAGGACCCCAGCAGGAAGCACACGGCTCCCGCGGCCGTGTAAAAGCCCGCCCAGAAGGACGCGCTGGCAGCGGCGGGCTCAGGCTCGGCGAAGCTGTAGAGGGCGGAGAGCTGGAACGCCACCGAACCCAGGAGGTTCAGCACCGCGATCCACCATGAGACGCTGCGGGGCGCGAGCGACGCGGCTCCCTGAGAGACCTCGGCGTAGGCGAGATAGCTGGCGACCAGGAAGCAGACGCAACCCACCATGTTGGGCATCCAGACCAGCAGGTCTGCTTGCTGCCAGGTCATGCCCGTGATCATCGCGTCCGCGGTGTTCACGTTGAACATGATCGTCCCGAGAAGCTGGACGGCGCTGGCAAGGTAGCCGAGGTTGCGGGGGCGCCATCCCCACCAGCGCCAGGAGCGCGGTGAATCGCCTCTCAAGGCGTCCGCAACGTCGCCGTTGAGCGCCTCGAGCCACTGGAGCCAGGCAGCGGACGTGAAGAAGATCGAGCCCACGAAGAAGATCCAGTTGAGAACGTGAGCATCGCGGAGCAACGGTGGGACGGACTGCTGCCAGGTCGCGCCGATTCCCCCTACCGTGAAGTGCGCAGACCCGGTCGCAAAGAGGACCGCAACCCACCAGGCGAGCCGCCTTGGCGCCCACAGGCGACGGAAGGCGGAGGCTTGCGTGGGGCGAGGGCGGTCGGCACTCGCCGCATCCGGAACGCGGTGTGGCCGGAGCCCCTTCCGGTAGCGGCGGGAGCTGGCGACGAGATGGTGGCCCTCCCCGAGATGAAGCACCCGGTGAGTGACGAAAGGCCCGGGGCCCCGGCTCCGGGCCCCGCCCGGCTCGATTCGATCCGTCCGCTCGGGAGCTTCAGACATCATCAGCGAAAGGATACCCGACCACTCACTCCGTGCGGCAGACGAAGGTCTGCCGCGTGCAAAGCCTACTCATGATCCTGTGCAACGCCGTAGAGCCCTCGAGGGTTGGAGAGCCCGTGCCACGCAGGAGCACACGACAGGATAGACTCGAGGTCTCGTAACGTCGCCTTCTTCGCTAATCTTCTCGCCGTTGGGCCTGCGTCTCCTCGGCGGCACAGCTCCGAGATGCTCTGCTCGCCGCGTAGGCCTTCGAGGACGATCCGGATCTTCTCCTCGGAGGCGAACTTCCTGCGGGTTCGGCGGCGAATCTCCCGCACGGCTGCTTCCGTGGATTGCTTGCTTCTTTCTGCCATTTCGAAACACTCCCCAGGGCCCTAGACCCTGTGATGTGTCTCTTAGATTAGACCACTCAAATGTCCGAATGTCGTTGACGGGCTACCGCCCGAGGGTCCCGTCTCCGACGGCCATGAGCACGCTGCAACTGATCCGGGAGCACAGCGGAAGCAGTGGGTGCCAGCGCTTCGAAACCACGCGCGACGTAGATACCGCGCCGCCGACACGCTCAGGTCGTCGCCGCCGGCGATTCCGCGGCGGGAGGCGCCTCCTCCGGCTCCTCGCCAAGCTCCACGGCCTCCCCCGCGCCGAGCAGCGCCACCAGCGGTAGCCGCCCGACGAGCGCGCCGCAGTCGCCGCCAAAGGGGTCCACGAGGTGGGGGCCCGCCAGGCGGTGGGAATGGCGGTGCGCTTCAGGTACTGGTGAACGACGCCGAGCAGCGCCAGGGCGACAACCTTCGCCAGGGGATCGATCGCCAGCGCGATTGCCCCGACCAGGAGCACGCCCCGGCGCGGGTTGCCCTTCGCCTCGTAGCCGTGCGCGAAGGGCGCCAGCAGCGGGAACACGCCGTCCGCCGCCAGCGCCTGCAGGATGCGCGGCGCCCCCAGGAACGACGCCAGCGCCGAGGAGAGCGCCGCCGCCATCAGCCCCGCATCGACCAACGCGGGCAGTGCCGCCACCCGGCGCATGGCGGCGTAGTCGCTGCGCAGCACGTCGCCGGGAAGCGCAGCGGCGAAGACCAGCATCGCGCCGGCGTACACCGCGGCCGACAGGCCCACTGCGGCCAGGGTGCCGCCCGGCAAGCTGCGCGAGGGATCACGCAGATCGCCCGACATGCTCACGCCCTGGGTGAAGCCGGTGACGGCGGGGAAGAACAGCGCGAAGAGCGGCCAGAAACCCAGCGCGCCGGCGGGCGCGGCCAGGCCGCCGGCCAGCCGCTCGCCGTCGCAGAGGGCGAGCCCGCCGGCGAAGAAAGGGACGAGCCCGGCCGTGAGCACTGACATGATCGCGTATTGGAGGCGCGTGGCGAGGTCCGCGCCCACGAATGCCACGCCCCCGTGCACGAGCGCCGCCCCCGCGGCCACGAGCCGCGGGTTCGCCGCCGGGAGAAGGGACGCGGCGGCCTCGCCGAAGCCGACGCAGTCGGGGTTGATCGAGAATCCTCAAGGGTCCCGCGCAGTTCGAAGTCTCGGGAACTACAGCGGAGCACGGCGGTCGGGAGCTGGATATCATCGTTCGGTGCGCCTCGGGACCCGTGGAATGTTTCTCGTCGAGGGCGAGCGCAAGTTCTTCCTGCGCGGCGTCTCCTATGGGCCCTTCCGCGCCAATGAGCTGGGCGAGCCGTTCCCGGACAAGAACACCGTCGCGGGGGACTTCGCGCGGCTGTGCGAACTCGGCGCCAACGGCATTCGCCTCTATCACGTCCCTCCGGCCTGGCTGGTCGAGCTCGCCTCCGAGTTCGAGCTGCGCCTGCTGGTCGGGATTCCCTGGTCCCAGCACGTGCGCTTCCTCGACCACCGTGCCGAACGGGGCGAGATCCGGCGCCGCATACGCGAGGCGGCGGCGAGCCTCCGCGACGCGCCGCACCTGCTCGGGCTGCTGATCGGCAACGAGATCCCGCCCCCGATCGTGCGCTGGTACGGCCGCGACCGGGTCGAGCTCTTCCTGGCGGAGCTCGCCGACGAGGCGCGTCAGATCGACCCGGAGGCGCTGGTCTCGTACGCGAACTTTCCCACTACCGAGTATCTCGAGCTCGACTTTCTCGACTTCGCATCGTTCAACGTCTACCTGCACCGCGACGAGGAGCTGCGCCGGTACCTGGCGCGGCTCCAGAACCTGGCGGACTTCCGTCCGCTCGTGGTAACGGAGTCCGGCATGGATTCGCTGCGGGAGGGAGAGGAGGCCCAGGCCCGCTTCCTGTCCCAGGCGATCGCGGCGGCGGCCGAGCTCGGGTGTGCGGGCACGGTGGTGTTCAGCTTCACCGACGAGTGGCACACCGGCGGCTACGAGGTCGACGACTGGGCCTTCGGTCTGGTCACGGGAGACCGCCAGCCCAAGCCGGCCTTCGAGGCGGTGGCGCGGGCGTATCACGCGGCGCTGCCGCCGCTCCCGGATCCGGCGCCCCGCGTCAGCGTCGTGGTGTGCGCCTACCAGGCGGAGCGGACGCTTGCCGAGTGCCTCGGCTCGCTCCGGCGGCTCCGCTATCCAAACTTCGAGGTCGTCGTCGTGGACGACGGCTCGACGGACCGCACGCAAGCGATCGCGAGCGGCTACGACGGGTTCCGGGTGATCGCCCAAGAGAACCGGGGCCTCTCGGCGGCGCGCAACGCGGGAATCCTCGCCTCGACGGGAGAGATCGTCGCCTTCACGGATGCCGACTGCGCCGTGGATCCGGACTGGCTCACCTTCCTGGTGCGCCGCCTGCTCTCCGAGGACTTCGCGGGGGTGGGCGGCCCGAACCTCCCACCCCCCGAGGACGAATGGGTCGCCTCGTGTGTCGCCCGTGCTCCCGGCGGACCGACGCACGTCCTCGTCACCGACCAGGAGGCGGAGCACATCCCGGGCTGCAATATGGCGTTCTGGCGCGAGCGCCTGCTGGAGGTCGGCTTGTTCGACCCCGTCTTCCGCAGCGCCGGCGACGACGTCGATCTGTGCTGGCGGCTCCAGAACCGGGGCGAGAAGCTGGGCTTCGCCGCGGCTGCCCTGGTCTGGCACCGGCGGCGGCATACGGTGTGCGCATACCTGCGCCAGCAGGGCGGGTATGGGCAGGCGGAGGCCATGCTGTACTGGAAGCACCCGTTCCGCTTCAACCGCTTGGGGCACTCGCGTTGGCTCGGGCGTATCTACAGTGATCTCGGCCCGGGCGTGCTCGCGCGGCGGCCGGTGGTGTACTCGGGGCCCCTGGGAAGCGGGCTCTTCCAGACGCTCTACGAGCCGCCCGCCTCGCTGCTGCGGTATCTCCCTGGGACCCTCGAGTGGAATCTGGTGGCCCTCGGGCTGCTGCTGGTGGGGCTGGGCCTGTTTGCGATGGGTCGCCCGCTCTGGCTGCCGCTGGCCGCGGCCCTCGGTCTCTTCGCGGTCTCCCTCGCCCAGGCGGCCGCCGCCGCCGCGCACGCGGACGTCGCGGGGCTGCCCCCGCTGCGCGCGCGCCTTCTCCTCGGCGCGCTCCACTACGGCGGCCCGCTCTGGCGCTCGGTCGCGCGAAACCGCGGCCGCATTCGGACCCTCTCCCCGATCGAACGGATCCCCGTCCCGGCTCCCCGCCAGCGGCCCGAGCTCGACCTGCGACGCCGTGGCTTTTCGCTCGCCTACTGGAACCACACGGGCATCGCGAAGGAGGATTGCCTGGCGGCGCTGATCGGCTTCCTGCGGCCGCGCAAGTATCCGACCGTGGTCGACGACGGCTGGCAGCGCTGGGACCTCGCAGTTCATCGCGGGCCCTGGGCGCGGGCCGAGGTGGACGTACTGGTCGAGAACCACGGCGCGCGCCGGCTCCAGGTGGTGGTCGGCGTCTCGCTGCGCCAGACGGCCCTCGCCAAGTTCGTGATCCTCGCCTACCTGGCGGGGGCGGGGTTCGCGGCGGCCGCGACCGCCTGGCCGCTGCTCGTCCTCTTCGCGGCCGCGTTGTTGCTCAGCGAGGGGGTCTACGTTGTCCAGGCCTTCCGGCTCGGGCGGGCGCTCTACTACGCGATCGATATCGCGTTCCGGCCGCTGCCCGTCGATCCGATGCGCCCTTGATGGCACCGGGGGTACGCAGATGACGCCGAGCATCCTGCTGCGTGTCGCGGGCACCCTGCGTCCCTACAGGAGCCGAATCGGGCTCGCCCTCGGCATGACGGTGCTATCCGCTGCCCTCGAGGTCGCCAAGCCGTGGCCGCTCAAGATCGTCGTCGACTCGGTGGTGGGCGATCGTCCCCTGGCGGTGGCGTCGCGCCTGGACCTCGGCAAGCAGGGGCTGCTGATTGCGGCCTGCCTCGGGCTGCTCGCGCTCACCGTCTCGTTGGCCGTGCTGGCCGTGGTGCTGAACCGCACGACGATCTCGGTGGGCCAGCGGGCGGTGAACGATCTGCGAGCCCGTGTTCTCACGCATCTCCAGGGGCTTTCCCTGGGTTTCTTCGGACGGCGCCCGACGGCTGATCTCTCCTACCGGATCTCCTTCGACACATTCTCCATCCAGTCGATCGCCATGAACGGTCTCTTTCCGCTCGCGACGGCGGTCCTGATGCTGGCGGGAATGACCGCCGTGATGCTGCGCATGAACGCACCGCTCGCGGCCCTGTTCGTCGCCGTCGCGCCGCTCCTCTACCTGAGCCTCCGCCTCTTCGGGCGGCGGATCGACGCGCTCTCACGGACGGCGCGAGAGAGCGAGAGTCATTTCCTCGCTGAAGCCGAGCGCGGTATCGGATCGATCCAGGTGGTGCAGGCGTTCACGGCGGAGCCGCTGGAGCACGCGCGGGTGATGGCCGCATCCTCTCGCGCCCTGGCCTCGGCGCTTCGGCTCTACGTGCTCCAGACGAGCTACTCCGGCGTCGTGAACGTGGTGCTCGCCCTGGGCACCGCGGGCGTGCTGTACGCCGGCGGCCGGCTCGCTCTGGCGGGGCGCCTGACGACCGGCGAGCTGATCGTGTTCGTCACCTATCTCGCGTCGCTCTACGGACCGATCAACTCGATCGCCCAGACGTTCGGCCTGGTCCGGGGTGGGATGTCGGGGGCACGGCGCGTCTTTGAGATCCTCGACACGGAGCCTGAGGTCCGGGACGCGCCCGGCGCCCGCGAGCCCGCCGACGTACGGGGTGGCGTGTGTTTCGAGGGGGTGTGGTTCGGCTATTCCGCTGGTCCCGGTGGCTCGGAGGCTCCAACGCCGGCGCTGCGCGACGTGAGCTTCGAGGCGCCGGCCGGCTCGCTCGTCGCGATCGTGGGACCGACCGGAGCCGGGAAGACCACCCTCGCCAGCCTGATCCCCCGCTTCTACGATCCGGCTGCCGGCCGCGTGCTCCTGGACGGCGTCGACCTGCGCGAGCTCCGGGTGCGCTCGTTGCGGGCCCGGATCGGTCTGGTTCCCCAGGTACCGATGATCTTTCCCGCGACCCTCGGCGACAACATCCGCTACGGCCGTCCCGAAGCGGGCGACGAGGCGGTGCGGCGGGCAGCGGAGATCGCGGGTGTCTCGGAATTCGCGGCGAGTCTGCCGCGAGGTCTCGAGACGCCAATCGGACCGGGATGGCAAGGGCTCTCCCAGGGGCAGGCGCAGCGCGTGACGATCGCCCGCGCTCTGCTGAAGGACCCGCGCCTCCTGATTCTCGACGAGCCCACCTCGGCTCTCGACAGCGAGACGGAGGCCTTCGTGATGGGCGGCATCGAGCGTGCCATGCAGGGGTGCACCACCTTCGTGATCGCACACCGCCTGTCGACGGTGCGTCGTGCCGACTGGCTCCTCGTGCTCGATGCGGGCCGCCTGGTAGAGACGGGAACGTACGCTTCGCTGTGCCGCGCAGGCGGTCGCTTCCAGCGCCTCGTCGATGCACAGGAGTTCGTCGGCTCCGGGGACGAGCAAGGGAGCCGCTCCCCATGAAGCGCGTGGTCGTGCTGGGCCTCATGGGACAGTACCCGCTTGGCGGCATGGCCTGGCAGGTGCTGCACCACATGATCGGGTTCCGTCGGCTCGGCTGCGACTGCTTCTACGTCGAGAACTCCGGGGCGCCTCCGTATTCCCCGCGCCGGGTCTCGGTGGTCGAGGATGCGCGCGACAACCTGCGCTTCCTGCGCGACACCTTTCGCCGCTTCGACCTCGCCAACGCCTGGGCCTACTACGACTGTCTCAGCGGGAGCTGGTTCGGGATGGGCCGAGCCCGCGCGACGGAGCTCCTTGCCAGCGCCGACGTGATCGTGAACCTGTGCGGGGCCACCCGGCCGGATCCGGGAGCCCCGCGGCGCGGCTGCCTCGTCTACCTCGAGACGGATCCAGTGCTGGAGCAGGTCAAGCTCGCCGCAGGCGACCCGGATACGCAGGCCATGCTCGACGCCCACGACGTGCACTTCACCTACGCCTGGAACCTCGGCACGCCGGCCTGCCCACTGGCGACGGGCGGGATCGCCTGGCGCGTCACCCATCCTCCGGTCCTGGTCGATCTCTGGCAGTCTCCGCCCCATCCGCGAGGCGCCTGGAGAACGGTCGCGACCTGGGAGAACCGGGGCAAGGACGTCGTCCTGGACGGCCGGACCTACCGTTGGTCGAAGCGGCCGAGCTTCGAGCGCGTGCTCGACCTGCCGTCCGACACCCGCGAGCGCCTCGAGCTCGCCCTGGTCGCCCCGGAGGCGGTTCGCGAGCGCTTGCGGGCCCACGGCTGGTCGCTGCGCGACCCCTACCCGATCTCCCGGGGAGCGGCCGCCTACCGGCGCTATCTCCAGGGGGCCAAGGGAGAGTTCTCCGTGGAGAAGCAGAGCTTGGTGGCGCTGCGCACCGGCTGGTTCAGCGACCGCAGCGTCTGCTTCCTGGCGGCTGGGCGCCCCTGCGTGGTGGAGGACACCGGCTTTGGCACCCGCCTGCCGCTGGACGCGGGGCTTCTCGCGTGGTCGTCCGCCGAGGAGGCCACCGAAGCCCTCGCAGCCGTTGAGAGGGACTACGCGCGCCACGCGCGAGCCGCGCGCGCGCTGGCCTTGGAGTACTTCGAGGCGAGTGTGCTGCTGCCGGTCATCCTCGAGGCAGCGGGAGCCTGAGCATCTCCGGGGCTCGCGCCGCTGCGGCCCCGCTGGCGGGATTCGGTACCTTTCGCATCATTGTCGGCAGCACGAGACGCCGGGGCGTCGCAGCCCTTCTTCGAGAGCGCCGGACGGCGCGCCCTGGGCGTCGCCCGGCTGTTTCGAGAACTCGCGGCCTTCGCGTTGATCACGCTCGCGGTGCTGGTCACCAAGCTCGGGGTCTCGCGGAGGGTCGTGCACCCGCTCGTCTCGTCCCAGATCTGGGAGGCGGGAGTGCGGCTCCTGCCCTTGATCAGCTTCCTCGGCCTCGCCCTGGGTCTGCTGGTGATCGGGCAGACCACCGCACTGCTGACACGGCTCGGAGCCCAGCAGTTCATCGGGACGGTGATGGTCACGGTCGTCGTGCGGGAGCTCGGGCCGCTGCTCACGGCGATCGTCGTGCTGGCGCGCGCGGGCACCGCGACCGTCGTCGAGCTCGGCACGATGCGCGCGATGGGCGAGGTCCGGGCGCTCGAATCGCTGGGCATCGATCCGATCCACTATCTCGTCATACCGCGCACGCTGGCCCTCGCCACGGCCGTCTTCTGCCTCACCACCTACCTGATCCTCCTGGCGCTGCTGAGCGGTTACTGCTTCGCCTTCCTGCAGGGCGTTCCGATCAAGCCAGCCGCCTACTTCGGTCAGCTCGGCGATGCGCTGCGCTGGCAGGACTTCGTCCTGCTGGGCCTCAAGACCTCGCTGTTCGGGGCCGTCATCGCCGTGGTGAACTGCTACCACGGCCTCGCCCGGCACCTCGCCATCGCCGACGTCTCCGAGGTGACGGCCCGTGCGGTCGTCCAGAGCGTGACCGGCTGTGTCGTCCTCGACGCGCTCTTTCTGGTCGGGTACGTTTTCGTATGAGCGTTTCTGCGGAGATCGAGCTGATCGGCGTCGGCGTCTCGCACGAGGACGATCCGGAGATCGTGCTGATCAGAGACGTGCACTGGCGCATCGAGACGGGCGAGTGGTGGGTCGTGAGCGGCGGCCCCGCCAGCGGCAAAAGTTCCCTGCTCTCGACCGCCGCCGGACTCATCCCGGCGGCAGCGGGGGAGCTGCGCATCTTCGGACGCGAGGTCGTCGAGGCCAGCGAGCAGGAGCATGTCGGGTGGAGGCGCCAGATCGGGTTCGTGTTCGGAGGCGGTGGGCGGCTGTTCGGAAACCTGAGCGTGCTGGAGAACGTGCTGCTTCCGCTGCAGTATCACGGCGATCTCGGCCCCTTCGAGGCCTTGGAGCGCGCCGAGGGGCTGCTCGAGCTCGCGGGGCTGCGCGCCTACGCCGACCTGCCTCCGGACCGCCTCGGGACGGCGCTCCAGCGCCGCGTAGGACTGGTGCGCGCTCTCTCGGTCCCCATCCGTGTGCTCTTCGTCGACAACCCCCTGGCGGGGCTCGCGCCCAGTGACGCGCGCTGGTGGCTCGAGTTTCTGTCCGACCTTAGGGCCCGCCATGCCGAGCGCAACGAGCCGCTTTCACTCGTGGTGAGCTCCTTCGACTTCGAAGGCTGGCTCGGGAGGGCGAGCCGGTTTGCAGTGATCGCGGAGCGCGGCTTCCACCGCCTGGACGATCCGGAAGCCGTCGCGGCGTACCGCGAGGGAAGCCCGTTCCGGGGCCAGGCGAGGCCCTCGGTCTGAGATGCCGCTGCGAGACCTGACGCCCCAGCTACGCACCCGCCTCCGTCGCATGGAGAGGCTGGTGGGACTCTTCGTCGTCGCCGCGGCCGGTGTGATCCTGACCGGCTTTGCCTACTACCTCTACCACACGGCCGAGAGCCGCGGCTGGTTCGTTCCGACGTGCCCGTACTACACGTTCGCCGAGAGCGCCGAGGGGCTCCAGGTCGGCGCTCCCATCCTTCTGATGGGCTTCAGCGTGGGTGAGATCACCAGGATCGAAGCCCAGGCGCCCGGATCCTACTACAAGGTCTTCGTCGGCTTCGAGGTCCGGCGTCCCTACTACGGCTACATCTGGACCGACTCCAAGGTGCGGATCAGCTCCGGGGACCTCCTCGGCGGACGTCGCCTCGAGGTCACCGTGGGCAACGCGGGGCAGCCCACCGCCTATGAGGTGGATGGGCGCGTGCGCCAGGTGCTGGTCGACGGCAAGAAGGTTCCGCTGGAGCAGGTGCCCCAGGGCGTGGGGGTCGAGCCGCTGGAGGAGCCCGCCCTGGTTGACCGGGCCCAGAAGCTGGTGGCCCAGGTGGAGGAGGCGCTGCCCGGGATCCTCGCGCAGGTGGAGACGGTGCTGGGCAACGCCGCGCAGCTCTCCGAGGACCTCGACCACCTGGCGAGCGAGGCGCGACCCGTTCTCGCAAACGTGGAGGAGATCACCGGCCACCTGAGCGATCCGCAGGGCTCGCTCGGCGAATGGCTGCTCACGCCGGAGGTGCGCGAGGGACTCGACGAGGCGCTCTCGAACCTGAACACGGACCTCGCGACACTCAACGAGACGCTCGCGAACGTGAGTGCCATCACCGGAAGCCTCAAGACCCAGGTCCAGGCGAACGACCAGATCCTCGGAGAGATCTCGAGCCTGGTCGTGGAGGCCGACGAGCTGGTCGAGGGGTTGAAGCGGCACTGGCTGCTCAAGTCGGCCTTCCCGGTGGGCGAGCGGAACCCTCCGGCCCCGCTTCTCGAGCCGCTGCTCGCCCCGCCATCGGAGGACACCCGATGAGTTGGCTCCTCCCGGCTGCGGGGCGGCCGCGTCGCGCGCTCCTCGCCTGCCTCGGCAGCGCCTGGCTGGTGGCCTGCTCAGGGCCTACGCCCGCGCCGGAGCCAAGCGCGCTGCGGCAGCAGGCCCAGCGTGCCGCCGAGAGCGGGCACAGCCGCTTCGCGACCCGACACTGGGAAGCGTCTGCGCGCTCCTTCCAGAGCGCTGCGGAGATCTACGGCGCCCTGGACGACCCCGCCTCCGCGGCCGCTGCCGAGCGCAACCAGGGCGAAGCGCTCCGTCGGGCCGGACGGCTCGACCAAGCCACCGCCGCCTTCGAGCGCGCCCTCCTCATCGACGAGAATGGGAACCGTCCGCGCGCGCAGGCCCTCGATCTGGCCGGACTGGCGCGCTGCCAGAGCGCCCGCGGCGAGACGGACCTCGCCGTCGCGAGCGCGGAGCGGGCGCTCTCGATGACCGCCGACCCCGAGCCGCTTCGCTCCCTGCTCGAGAACGACCTGGCGCTCTACCTGCTCGCGCGGGGCAACGCCGGTGATCGCGAGCGGCTCGAAGAGCTGCTCTCGTCGGCACTCGCGGGCAGCCGCTCCTACGGCGACGCGCGCGGAGTCGCGGCGGTGCAGCTGAACCGGGGACGCGCCCACCTGCGATTCGGTGAGGTCGCTCTGGCCGAGCCGCCGCTTCGGGAAGCGCTCGACCGGTTTCGCGCCCTCGACGACCCGGAAGGCCTGGCCCGCACCCACGAGGAACTGGCGCGGCTTTTCGGCGTGCGTAACGAGCCCGGAGCGGCGCGACGGCACCTCGAGCAGGCGCGGCGGGGCTACGCCTTTCTGGACGACGAGGCGGGTCTGCGCCGACTCGACCGCTTGCAGCCCTGAGCGCTTTGGGGCCGCTCTCCCTCGACAACCTGTCGGTCCTCGATATCGGTCCCGTGCTCCGCGAGAACCTCATCCGCGACAGAGGGGCGAGAAGTCGTGCAACTCGGACCGCAATGACCAGTCCCTGTCGATCAGGTTGAGCCCAGGAGCAAAGCGGGAAATACCCGCTGAAAGGCGCTCGATCAGCTCGAAGATGGGGGGACGTAGAGCTGGCCGGCGCCACCAACCTTTCTCCGATCCACGACCACGTTCGCGAACCCGCCTATGCCACCATTCGATAGTCGTGCTCGAGTCCGCCGAGCACCGGTAGCGCAACCAGCTTCCCCTCCCTGGGCGAAGAGACCTGAAGCTCCGGATACGCATCCGGAATCCCAGCGATCGCTTGCGAGGGCCTCGCCCGGTTGTAGTACTCCACGAACTCACGGCAGATGCGGCAGACGTGTCCTTCGCTCAGGAAGATGAAATGGTTGAGCGCCGCCTCTCGGAGCGTCCTGTGAAATCGCTCGACTCTTGCGTTCGAATTCGGAGCTCCGTAGGGAATCGGGATGCCCTTGATGCCCATCACCTC
>Ga0307423_1000851_pt1 | contig 19710 bp, 16 predicted proteins | sample SalMarWE160310MG_FD_202154 | JGI IMG/M metagenome (GOLD analysis project Ga0307423, IMG submission 202154) | Salt marsh sediment microbial communities from the Plum Island Ecosystem LTER, Massachusetts, United States - WE1603-10 | ecosystem: Environmental > Aquatic > Marine > Intertidal zone >...
AGTACGCTGGGATCGACTACGAGACGCTGTGGGACCCCGAGGTGCTCGACACGGACCTGAAGCAGTACGAGTGGATCCACCTCCACCACGAGGACTTCACGGGGCAGTATTCGAAGTTCTACCTGACCTACGCCGGCGCGCCGTGGTTGCAGGACGAGGTCGCCCGCAACCAGGAGGTGGCGCGCTCCCACGGCTTCTCCTCGGTGCCGGAGCTCAAGAAGGCCGTCGCGAGGAAGATCCGGGCGTACATCGAGGGCGGGGGGTTCGTCTTCGCCATGTGCTCGGCCACCGAGACGCTGGACCTGGCACTCGCGGCCGGGAAGACCGACATCGCGGCGGCCTACTCCGACGGAACCCCTCCGGATCCGGACGCCTCCGCGCACATGGACTGGAGCCAGGCGCTCGCCTTCCAGAACGCGGAGGTGCAGATCGCGCCCTCCGTGAACGCCTTCAGCGACATCGATGCGCATCAGGTCAACACACCGTGGCGCAAAGACTTGGGTGCCTATACCTTATTCGAATTCTCGGCCAAGTTCGACCCCGTGCCGGCCATGCTCACGCAGGATCACGAGTCCGTCCTGCCGGACTTCTACGGGCTGACCACCTCCTTCCGCCTGGACCGGATCAAGCCCGGCGTGATCATCCTCGCGCAGGAGGGTGATTGGGCGAAATACATCCACGGCACCCTCGGCGAAGGGACGTGGACGTTCCTCGGTGGACACGACCCGGAGGACCCGGAGCACCAGATCGGGGACCCGCAGACGGACCTGGCGCTGTACCCGAACTCGCCCGGCTACCGGCTCATCCTCAACAACGTCCTCTTCCCGGCCGCGAAGAAGAAGAAGCTGAAGACCTGACGCCCGCTCTTCTCTTACCGGCGTGCGGTCGAGGTTAGCTTCCACGACATGGTACGCCGCCTCCGCGAAGACCCTCCCGACTTTCCCGAAGGCTTCCCCGTGCACCCGGGGAGGGCCGTGCTCGCGGGGCTCGACGGCCTGGAGCCGGACGAGGAAGCCGAGGCGGCCGCGTCTGGGGCCCGCAGGCGGAAGCTCCGACCCCTGAGGCTGGGGGATGCGGCACGCAGGCAGATCCGCAGCGAGATCGAGCGAGCCGGTGGACGGGAGGTGTGCTTCCTCGCGGAGGTGGACGAGCACCGTCGCGTCCACGAGCCCAGGGCGGTGTCCCGGGGCAACTTCGACGCGGTGCTCGCGGCCGCGCGGGACGCCCGGGAGGGCGGCGTGATGCTGCACAACCACCCGTCGGGCGTCCTGGAGCCCTCGGACGCGGACATGCGCGTCGCGGCCCAGCTCTACGAGCGCGGCATCGGCTCGGCCATCGTGGACAACGAGGCGACGCGGCTCTACGTGGTGGTCGAGCCTCCACCGCCCCGTGAGATCGTTCCGCTCGACCCCGAGGCCCTCGACGCGTTGCTCGGCCCGGAGGGCCCGCTCGCCGCGCTCCACGAGGGCTACGAGGACCGGCCGGGCCAGCGGGAGATGCTGCGCGCGGTCACGCGGCGCTTCAACGAGGGCGGGGTCGGCGTCGTGGAGGCGGGTACCGGCACGGGAAAGTCGCTCGCGTACCTCCTGCCTGCCGTGCGCTGGGCACAGGAGAACGGGGAGCGCACCGTGCTATCCACGAACACCATCAACCTCCAGGAGCAGCTCGCCGGCAAGGACCTCCCGCTGGTGCGGCGCATCGTCGGGGGAGAGGTGCGCTGGGCGCTGGTCAAGGGGCGCGGCAACTACGTCTCGATCCGTCGGGCCCTGCTGGCGGCCGAGACCCAGGTGTCGCTGTTCGAGGAGGACCGCTCCGCCGAGGTCGAGGCGCTGCTCGAGTGGATGCGGGGCACGGAGGACGGCTCCCTGTCCGACCTCTCCTTCCAGCCCTCCGAGGAGCTGTGGGAGGAGGTGCAGAGCGACCCCGACGTGTGCTTGAGGGCCCGCTGCCCCCACTTCCAGCAGTGCTTCTATCAGCGCGCTCGCCGCCAGGCCGCCGCGGCGGAGCTGCTCGTGGTGAACCATCACCTCCTCTTCACGGACCTCGCGGTCCGCCGCGCCACTCAGAACTACACACAGTCGGCCGTGCTCCCCGCGTACAGGCGGCTGATCCTGGACGAGGCGCACAACGTGGAGGACGCGGCCACGCAGCACCTCGGGGTGGAGGTCAGCCGCCGGGCGCTGTTCCGCGCGCTCTCCCGACTGGACCGCCGGGGACGCGGGATCCTCACGGCGCTGCAGGAAGGCGTGGCCGGGGCGGACGAGGCAGCCGAGCTGAGGGAGCGCATCGAGAACCGTGTCAGGCCGGCGCTGGGTCGGGCCCGCGCGGTGGTCGAGGGCTTCGTGGGGGCGCTGGAAGGCTTCGTGGGGCCGGAGGACACGACGGCGCGCCTCGGACCCACGGGCATCGGCGAGCCTGCGGACCGCGAGGAGATCCGCGAGCGGCTGGCGGCGCTGGTCGCGACGCTGGGTACGCTGGAGCGGGAGCTCTCGGAGCTGCGCGCGCGGGTCGATCTGGACGAGGCGCTGGCGGACCGCCTGGAGGGTCGCCTCCTGGACCTGCGCAGCGTCGAGCGGCGTCTCGCTGCGATGGCGTCCGGCGTCCGGGTCGTGCTGGCGCCGGGGGACCAGGCCTCCGCGTACGTGCGCTGGCTGGAGACGCGCGGGAGGGGGAAGCGATCCAACTTGACCATGGCCGCCGCTCCCATCGAGCTCGGCCCCGTGCTGCGCGAGTCCCTCTTCACCCGGGTGGCAACGACGGTGCTGACATCCGCGACGTTGGCCACGCGGCGGAGCTTCGACTTCCTGCGCGAGCGACTGGGGCTGGCCACTGGCGACATCGAGGGCCTGGACGAGCCGCTGTCGGTGGAGGAGCGCCTCGTCCCCTCTCCCTTCGACTACGCGACGCAGACGGTGCTGGTCGTGCCGACGGACCTGCCCGCCGCGGAGTCGGGGGGCGACACCTTCCAGGAGGCCACGGCAAGGGTCGTGGCCGAGGTGGCCACGCTCAGCGACGGCGGGCTCTTCGCGCTCTTTACCTCCCACGCCGCGCTGCGTCGGGTGGCCGAGATCCTCCGGGGCGCCGGGGTGGAGGGGCGCTGGCCGCTCTTCGTCCATGGGGAGGAGGACCGGCACCGCCTGCTGCGAGGCTTCATTCGTGCCGAGCGGGGGATCCTCCTCGGGACGGCGTCGTTCTGGGAGGGGGTGGACGTGCCGGGAGAGCCGCTTCGGGGACTGATCCTGCAGAAGCTGCCGTTCCGGGTGCCGACCGAGCCGATCACGGCAGCCCGGATGGAAGCCATCGAGCGGGCGGGTGGCAGCTCCTTCCACCAGTTCATGCTCCCGCACGCCGCGCTCCGGCTCAAGCAGGGCTTCGGGCGGCTGGTGCGATCCCGCTCGGACCGAGGAGCCGTGCTGGTGCTCGATGACCGGCTGGTCTCACGCCGGTACGGTCGCTACCTGCGGGACTCGCTCCCGGAGGCACCCCTCGTGAAGGGTCCGTGGGAGGAAGTCCGGCGGCACCTGCGGACGTTCTACGGCCCCGCCTCCGAAGCCCTTGGTCGGACCCGGGCGGCACCGTAGATTGCTGCGTCCGGCGGGAGGATACCCGCGCTGCCCCGACCTTCGCACCGTGGAACCTCATGAAGAAGCATGCAGGCCTGGTCATCGGCGTCGTCTATCTCATCATCGCCATGGGTGCGTTCAAGAACAGCATGGCGGGGTGGGAGGCGGGCCACAGTGATCTCGGCTTCTGGTGGACCGTCATCGGGTGCCTGCTCGCGATCGCGGGCATCGGGGCCCTGGTCGGCACGTGGATCCACGCCTGGTCGCACACGGACTCGCCATCGCATTCGCACTGAGGCCACCGGCCTCGGAGGTCGAAGGCCGCCCTGCGGACGCACGGGGCGGCCTTTCTCTTTTCACCGGTGCGCTCCCCATGAACCCATGACGGCGCCGTGGCGCCGGAGGCGGCAGCATGCCTTCCCTCTCCCCCACCAAGATCGTCTGCGTCGGCCGCAACTACGTGAAGCACGCCGCGGAGCTCGGCCACGACGTTCCCACCGAGCCGCTCATCTTCCTGAAGCCTCCCTCGGCGCTCCTCGACGCGGGTGAGCCGATCGTGCTCCCGCGCGGCGCGGGGCGCGTGGACTTCGAGGGGGAGATCGGCGTGGTGATCGGCACGCGCGCCTGGAAGGTGCCCGAGGGCGACGCCTGGTCCTACGTGGACGCCCTGGTCCCCCTCAACGACGTCACGGCCCGCGATCTCCAGAAGAAGGACGGTCAGTGGACCCGGGCCAAGGGCTTCGACACGTTCTGCCCGGTGGGGACGCCGGTCGCGTGGGCGGACGTCCCGCGGGACGCCCTGGGGGTCACGACGCGCGTGAACGGACAGGTCCGCCAGGACGCGCCCGCCTCCGAGATGGTCTTCTCGATCCCCTTCCTGGTGGCTCACATCAGCCGGATCATGACGCTGGAGCCGGGCGACCTGATCGCGACCGGTACGCCCGAAGGCGTGGGGCCGCTCGCCGCCGGCGACGAGGTGGAGATCGAAGTGAGGGGCGTGGGCTCGGTGAAGAACCCCGTGCTCGAGGAGCCGGCATGAGCCCCGTGAAGAGCCGGGCCCTCCGGGCGCTGCCGGCCTACCCGCTCGCGGGCTTCAAGGAGCGACGTCTCGAGTTGGAGGCGAAGGGGGTCGACGTGATCGATCTCGGCGCCGGGGACGCCGACCTGGCGCCTCCACCGGCGGTCGTCCAGGCGATCCGGGACGCGGTCGGGGATCCGACGATGTCGCGCTATCCGTTCCAGGTCGGCCTGCCCGCGTTTCGCCAGGAGATCGCCGGCTTCATGGAGAAGCGCTTCGGCGTGACCGTCGACCCCTGGACCGAGGTGCTCCCGCTCATCGGCTCCAAGGAGGGTATCGCGCACCTCCCGCTCGCCTTCGTCGATGCGGGCGACGTGGGGATCGTCCCGGACCCGGGCTACCAGGCGTACCTCGGCGGCACGCTGTTGGCGGGAGGGGAGGCGTGGACGGTTCCGCTGGTGCCGGAGCACGACTTCCTGGTACCGCTCGACACGTTGCCGGCGAGGGTCGTCGAGCGCGCCCGGATCCTCTATCTGAATTACCCGAACAACCCGACGGCCGCGTCGGCCCCGGAGGCGTACTTCCGGCAGGCGATCGACTTCTGCCGCGAGCGCGACATCGTTCTCGTCCACGACCACGCCTACTCCGAGATCGCCTTCGACGGCTATCGGCCGCCGAGCGTCCTGGAGTACGATGGAGCCCGGGACGTGGCCATCGAGTTCCACTCCCTCTCCAAGACCTACAACATGACGGGGTGGAGGTTGGGATGGGCCGTGGGAAACCACGCGCTCGTGGCGGCGCTGACGCAGGTCAAGACCTTCATGGACACCGGGGTGTTCCTGGCCGTCCAGGCCGCCGGGGTCGCGGCGCTGCAGAGTTGGGACGGCTGGGTACCGGGCAACGTCGCCGTCTTCGAGGCTCGCCGCGACAGCGCGTTCGAGGCGCTGTGCACGGCGGGGTTCGAGGTGTCGAAGCCGCGCGCGACCATGTACCTGTGGATCCCGGTGCCGACGGGCGAGCCCTCCCGGGACTTCGCCCGACGCTGCCTCGACCAGGAGGGCGTGATGGTGTTGCCTGGCGCAGGCCTGGGGGAGGGTGGTGAGGGTTTCTTCCGTATCGCGCTCACGGTCCCGGAGGCCCGCCTGGAGGAAGCGGCGGCGAGGCTGGCCCGGGTGCTGTGACGGCCCCCCCGGCGCGGAGTAGCCCCGGAACCGCGCCCCGGGGGCGGGTTACGAAGTGAGCATGAAACGTCCGGCCGGCAGCGCGGTTCCGCGTTCGGACCGGGGCGCCGGCTACCGCCGCCCTGGTGTGTCCCATCGCAGCGCCCTGCGGATGGGACTCGCCGTTTCGTTGGCGGTGCACGCGTTGGCGGTGGTGGCGTTCTCCCGCCTCCTCCAGGTCCGACCCGGCGGATCGCTCCCCTCGGTCGCGCCCAGTGCGGGCGGGCAGCCGGTTCCGGGGATGCGGGTGATCCGCCTGCGCGAGGTCGAGACCACCGGCGATCGCCCCTCGGCGCCGGCGGAAGTGCGGCCGACCTCGAGGCCAGCCGTCAACCCGGGGGTCCCGGACGTATCCGACGCGAACCGTCCCGGGATCGTCGCCCCGGGCCCCACCGCGGCCGAGCGCCTTCGGCCCCACCTCTCCGATCCGAGGCTGTGGGCTCCGCTGGATCCGGATCTCAACGAGTTGACGATGGAGCAGCGCCTCGAGCTGGAGCTGGCCGGCCGCATCACCGAGTGGCAGGACTCGATGTCGGCGATCGCCGAGGCGCAGCGGGCGCTCACCGACTGGACCACGACCGACGCCCAGGGCCGCAAGTGGGGCGTGTCGGAGGGCAAGCTCCACCTGGGCGGGCTCACGCTTCCCCTCCCGTTCAGCTTCGGGACCCCGGTGGGACAGCGGGACGCGGTGGCGCGCCGGGCATGGGAGTGGAAGGAGATCCAGCGCGGTGCCCAGACGGGCGCCATGCGGGACTCGTGGAAGGAGCGAGCGCAGGCCATCCGCGAGCGACGGGACAAGGAGCGGGCCGCGCAGCAGAAGCCGGATACGTCCAGGGTACGGCGGTGAGAGGGGACGCACGGTGGACGTGTGCCAGAACGGGGTCCATCGGTACCAAACCCTTGCCGGGTCTGCCATCTTAGGGGTTCGATCGTAAACGGGCCGTGAGTCGGCGGCCCGTCCCGACAAACCCCGGAGCCGTCGTGTCGCAGGAGCTGGCCACCCGTTTCGACCCACGGGCCATCGAGCCCGACCGCTACCGCGCGTGGCAGGACGGCGGGCACTTCCATGTGCCGGCCTCCGCCGTGCTCGACGACGGGCGCGAACCGTACGTCATCGTCATTCCGCCGCCGAACGTGACCGCGGTCCTGCACATGGGGCACGGGCTCAACAACACGATCCAGGACGTCCTGATCCGCTGGCGGCGCATGCAGGGCCGGGCCTCCCTCTGGGTGCCCGGGACCGACCACGCGGGGATCGCGACGCAGAACGTGGTCGAGCGCAAGCTGGCCTCGGAGGGGAGCACGCGCGACGACCTCGGGCGGGACGCCTTCGTGGCGGAGGTGTGGGACTTCGTGCACGAGACCGGCGGGACGATCCTGGAGCAGCTCAAGGCGATCGGCGCGAGCTGCGACTGGGAGCGCACCCGATTCACGCTCGACGACGATCTCAGCCGCGCCGTGCGGGAGGTCTTCGTCCGCCTCTACGAGAAGGGGCTGGTCTACCGGGGCGAGTACATCATCAACTGGTGCCCCCGCTGTCACACGGCCCTGTCGAACGAGGAAGCGGAACCGGAGGAGACGCAGGGGCGGCTCTGGCACCTTCGGTACCCGCTGGCGGAGTCGGCCTGGGGCGCAGCCGAGGATGCGGCCCGGGGCGGCGCCGAGGCCATCGGGCGGTTCGAGGACGGAGGATGGTACCTGACCGTCTCCACGACCCGGCCCGAGACGATGCTGGGCGATACGGGGGTTGCGGTGCACCCGGACGACGAGCGCTACCGGGGCCTGGTGGGCGCGGACGTCGAGCTGCCGCTCACCGGACGCGTGATTCCCATCGTGGCCGACGACCTCGTCGACCCGGAGTTCGGATCCGGCATGGTGAAGGTGACCCCCGCGCACGATCCGAACGACTTCGAGATCGCGGGGCGGACGGGGATCGCTCTCCTCGACGTGATGACGCCCGACGCCCGCATGGGCGACAACGCTCCGGAAGCGTTCCGTGGCCTCGACCGCTTCGAAGCCCGCAAGGCGGTGCTGAAGGCGCTGGACGAGAAGGGGCTGCTGGCGGGCGAGAGCGCCCATGCGCACGCGGTGCCGCACTGCTACCGGTGCGGCACGGTGGTGGAGCCGCGCCTCTCGCTTCAGTGGTTCGTCAGGATGAAGCCGCTGGCGGAGCCTGCGCTGCAGGCGTCGCGCGACGGCACGATCACCTTCACCCCCGAGAGGTGGAAGAAGGTCTACGAGCACTGGATGGAGAACATCCGCGACTGGTGCATCTCCCGGCAGCTCTGGTGGGGCCACCGCATCCCCGTGTGGTACTGCGGCTGCGGCGAGGTGATCGCGGCCCGGGAAGACCCCACATCCTGCCCGAAGTGCGGCGGCGAGCGACTCGAGCGGGACCCCGACGTGCTCGACACCTGGTTCAGCTCGTGGCTGTGGCCGTTCTCCGTCTTCGGCTGGCCGCGGGAGACCGACGACCTGCGTGCGTTCTATCCGGGCCACACGATGGTGACGGCCCCCGAGATCCTGTTCTTCTGGGTCGCGCGCATGATCATGTCCGGGTACGAGTTCATGGGGGAGGCCCCCTTCACCGAAGTGTTCCTGCACGGGACGGTCCGCGACGCCAAGGGGCGCAAGATGTCGAAGTCCCTGGGCAACGGCATCGACCCCCTGCAGGTCGTGGAGGCCTACGGGGCCGACGCGATGCGCTACACGCTGGTGAGCGCCTGCGCCATCGGGACCGACATCTCCCTGGACCACGAGGACGTCGAGGGCTCGTTCGCGGTCGGGCGCAACTTCTCGAACAAGATCTGGAACGCGGGCCGCTTCGCGCTGATGAGCCTGGGCGACGATCCGGTGCGGCCGCTGGCGGAGGTCCGTGACGACCTGGAGCTCGAGGACCGCTGGATCCTATCACGGCTCGACCACGCGGTCGCCTCCACAACCCGCGACCTGGAGCGCTTCCGGCTCCACGAGGTGGCGGAGGACCTCTACCACTTCTTCTGGGGCGAGCTGTGCGACTGGTATCTGGAGCTGGTCAAGGCACGCCTGGGCGGCGACGCCGACGCGGTGAGCCGTGAGGCGGCGCGCACCACCCTGGTGACCGTCCTCGACGGGACCTTCCGGCTGCTCCACCCCATCGTGCCCTTCGTCACGGCGGAGCTGTGGTCGCGGCTTCCCTGGCCGGCAGGGGAGGGGCGTCCCGACGACCTGATCATCGCGCCCTGGCCGACGCCGGACCCCGGCCGCCGGGACGCGGACGCCGAGAGCCGCATGGCTTCGCTCCAGGCGCTGATCGTCGAGGTGCGCCGCCTGCGAAAGGAGTACGGCGTCGCGGAGGGGCAGCGTATCCACGTCCACCTCCGGACGGCCGACGAAGGGTTCGCGGCCACGGTGGCCACGCAGGGCGCCGCGCTCGAGCGTCTGGCACGCATCGGTAGCGTGTCGTCCGACGGGACCACTTCCGGCGTGGGAGCGCACGCGGTAATGAAGAACGGCGCGGAGCTCTTCCTCCCGCTGGAGGGTGTGATCGACATCGCCCGCGAGGCGGATCGGCTGCGCGGAGAGATCGCGAGGATCCGGGAACAGCTCCGCGCCACGGAGCGGAAGCTGGAGAACGAGGCGTTCGTGTCGAAAGCCCCCACCGACGTCGTGGCGCGCGAGCGGGACAAGGCCGACTCCCTCCGGGAGCAGGCGCGCAAGCTGCAGGACAAGCTGCGCAGCCTGGATCCTTCCGAAGGGGCCTCCTGAGGGCTCGATGCCATCCCCCACGAAGCCGCGCGCGTTGCTCACGCTCCTGGCGGTCGCCGGGGTCGGTCTCATCGGCGCTTGTGCGCGCCAGGGTGCGCCGCCCGGAGGGCCCCAGGACCGGCGTCCCCCGGTGGTCGTCGCGACCGAGCCCGACACCTTCACCGTCCTCACGAAGCCGTTCGACGGTCCCGTCGTCTTCCGCTTCGACGAGCGGATCAGCGAGCGGCCCTCCACCGGCACCCTGGACGACGCGGTGCTCGTCTCGCCGCTGACCGGCAACGTCCGGGTGTCCCACGGCCGCCGCTCGCTCGAAGTCACCGTCGGCGGCGGGTTCGAGCCCGGCCGTGTCTACAGGGTCACCCTGCTGCCGGTGATCAAGGACCTGTTCAACAACACCATGCCGGATCCCGTCGATCTCGTCTTCTCCACGGGCGCCGAGATCGTCCCCTCGGCGATCGCGGGGCTGGCGTGGGATCGCATCACCGGCCGCGGCATGGACGACGTGGTCGTGACGGCGACGACGGAGGACTCCACGGTCTACCTGGCCCGCACCGACACCGGGGGGATCTACGCGTTCCGCTATCTGGTACCAGGCGCGTATCGGCTGACGGCCTTCGAGGACCGGAACCGGAACGATGAGGTCGACCCCATGGAGCCGCAGGGCGTGCGCACCGACTCGCTGAGTGGGCCGGACACGCTCTTCACCGACATTCCCGTGCTGCAGCCGGACACCACCCCCGCCCACCTAACCTCGGCGACGATGCTCGACTCCGTCAGGGTGGTGCTGTTGTTCGACGACTACCTCGACCCCGCGGCGGCATCCGCGGACATCGAGGTCGACATCTCCCGGGAAGGGCGAAGGAGTGAGAGGATCGTACGCGTCTTCGACGAGGCCGAGTACGCGGTCTACGTCGAGGACACAAGGGCCGACATCGCCCGTCGAGACTCCGTGAGGGCGGCGCGGGAGGCGCGCGTGCGTGACACCATGACCGTGCCCGTTGCGCCGGTCCGCCCGGACACCGCGGGGGTCGACACGACCGGAGCGGCTCCGGACAGCACCCGTGGGCGGCCGACCGTGGCGGCGCGTCCCGCGCGGCCTGCCGGACCTCCGGATCTACCTCCCGTGGCCGGGGGCGCGGGGGGGCGCCCCGCGGCGGGCGGCGCCCCGCCCACGGGGCCCGAAGGGGAGACCCTCCCCGGGCGACGACTGGTGGTCCAGCTGCGCGAGCCACCGATGGCCGACACCACGTACGCGGTGACCGTGCAGGGTGCCGTGAACATCAACGGACTCCCGGACGGAGGTGGGGAGGCGGACCTCGTCCGGAAGACGCCGGCCGACACGGCCGCGGCTCACGACAGCACGTCCGTCCCGGACACGGTGCCGGCTGCCGACACCGTGCCGCCCGACACGGCGCTGGTCTTCCTCCGGGGGCGAAACCGATGACGGACCCCAGGCGACTTCTTCCGTCCGTGGATGCGCTGCTCGCGTCCGACGACTTCCGGCCGCTCCTGGCGCGCTACCCGCGGGAGCGGATCCTGGCCCACCTGCGCGAGCGTCTGAACGGGCTGCGCACGGAGTTGGCCTCCGGGTTGGGCCCCGGGGACATGACGTCGGCCACCTGGTGGGCGGAGGAGGTCGCGGCGAGCCTGGCCGAGGATGCGGTTCCGTCCCTGCGGCGCGTGATCAACGCGACGGGCGTGGTGCTGCACACGAACCTCGGCCGCGCACCGCTCGCGGTAGTGGCCCGCGACGCGATGGCGGAGGCCGCCCGGGGCTACACGAACCTCGAGTACGACCTGGAGGAGGGGAAGCGGGGCTCGCGCTACGTGCACTGCGCGGACCTCCTCGCGGAGCTGGCCGATGCCGAGGCCGCGCTGGTGGTCAACAACGCGGCCGCCGCCCTCGTGCTCGCCCTGAACACCCTCGCGCGTGCACGCGGCGTGATCGTATCGCGCGGTGAGCTCGTCGAGATCGGTGGCGGGTTCCGCATTCCGGAGATCCTCGAGCGATCGGGGGCCCGGCTGATCGAGGTAGGGAGCACGAACCGCACCCGGGCCGGGGACTACGAGGAGGCGCTGCGCTACGGAGAGGTGGGCGCGCTGCTGAAGGTGCACCGCTCCAACTTCCGCATGACGGGCTTCACGGAGGAGGCGTCCATCCGTGAGCTCGCCGCGCTGGGGGCGTCGGCGGGGGTGCCGGTCGTGTTCGACCTCGGCTCCGGTCTGTTCGCCGACCCGGTGGACCTGCGGCTGCCGAGGGAGCCGCGCGCCCGCGAGGCGCTCGCCGAGGGTGCGGACCTGGTGGTGGTGAGCGGAGACAAGCTCATGGGTGGGCCTCAGGCGGGCATCGCCCTCGGTCGCGCGCGGATCGTGGCCGCGATGCGGGAAAACCCGCTGTGCCGCGCGCTGCGGGTGGACAAGGTCACCCTGGCGGGCATCGAAGCCACCGCGCGACTCTACCGCGATCCCGCCCGGGCGCTCCGGGAGATCCCGGTGCTCCGCATGATCGCCGAGCCGGAGGAATCGATCCGCAGGCGTGCGGAGCTTCTGGCCGAAGCGCTCCTGGCCCGTGGGATCGTCGCGGCCGGCACCGAGCCGACCGCCGGCGCGGTGGGTGGCGGCACGTGTCCGGACGTCCCGCTGCCCTCCTGGGCCGTGGTCCTCGGCAACGTGGGTGCGCAGGCGTTGGCCCGCGCTCTCAGGGAGGGCGATCCGCCCGTGGTGGGGCGGATCGAGGACGACCGTCTCCTCCTCGACGTGCGCACGGTCCAGGAGGACGAGATCGACGCGCTGGTGCGACGCGTCGTCGAGGCACTGCGCGAGGTGGGTGCGTGAGGGCAGCCCTGCGGCCGGCGGTCTTCGTCGACCGGGACGGCACGCTGATGGTCGAGCGCGAGTACCTGGCCGATCCGGCCGGCGTCGAGATGGTCGACGGGGCGACGGAGGCGCTCGACGCCTTGCGTGAGGCCGGCTACGCCCTGGTCGTGGTCACGAACCAGTCGGGGATCGCGCGCGGCCTGTACACCGAGGACGACTACCGCCGCGTCGCGGCGCGTCTGGACCAGGTGCTCGACGAGCGGGGAGTGCCGGTCGACGGCACGTACTACTGTCCGCACCATCCGGATTTCACGGGGCCGTGCACCTGCCGCAAGCCGGGTACGGGCATGTACGAGCAGGCCGCCCGCGACCTCGACCTGGACCTCGCCGCGTCGTGGTACGTGGGCGACAAGGTCGCCGACGTGCTGCCGGCGCTGACGCTGGGCGGGCGCGGGATCCTCGTGCGCACGGGCTACGGTGCGGGGCAGGAGGGGGACGCCCCGGACGGGGTGACCGTCGTGGACGATCTCGGCGCCGCGGCACGCCTCGTGCTTGCCCGTGACCGACGCGCCGCGGACGGCCCCGCACGCCGTTGACCCCCTTTCGGGGCTCGGATAGCTTTTTCGTTTCACGACGGACGCGGGATCGAAACCCTGGACCAGGGTTCGGGTATTTCGTAAACGTGGTGAACAGGTTGATCCATCACGCACCGGTGCATGCGGGAGGGCAGGAGAACCGATGCTGACGCTGACGCAGACGGCGGCCGAGAAGGTCCAGGACTTCATCCAGGAGCACGGGGTGGAGGGTGGCGCGGGTTTGCGCGTTGCGGTCCTGCCCGGCGGGTGCTCCGGCTTCCAGTACGGGCTGAACATCGAGGACGCGCCCGAGACCGACGACGAGGTCCTCGACGTCGGCGGCGTGAAGGTGTTCGTCGATCCCTTCAGTGCCCAGTACCTCGAAGGCGTCGAGATCGACTACGTCACGAGCTTCATGGGTCAGGGATTCACGTTCCGGAACCCCAACGCATCCGGTGGATGCGGGTGCGGGAGCTCGTTCACGGTTTGATCTCCCCGGCCGGCGTCCTGCGGGGCGCCCTCCCCTCGATCCTCGAGTACTCGGCGCTCCCTCCCGAGGAGTTGCGTGCGCGCATCCGCGCCCGCAAGGCCGAGTTGAACGCCGTCATCCTGGGTCACAACTATCAGCGCGTGGAGATCCAGGAGGTCAGCGACTACCTGGGTGACTCCCTGGGGCTCTCCCAGGAGGCGGCCGCCACCGGCGCGGACGTGATCGTCTTCTGCGGCGTCCACTTCATGGCAGAGACCGCCAAGGTGCTGTCGCCCCGCAAGACGGTGCTCATGCCCGATCTGCGCGCCGGCTGCCCCATGGCGGATTTCGTCACGGCGACGGCGCTGCGCCGCCTCAAGGCCGAGCATCCGGACGCGGCGGTGGTCGCCTACGTGAACTCGACGGCCGAGGTGAAGGCGGAGTCCGACGTATGTTGCACGTCGTCGAACGCCGTGAGGGTGGTGGAGTCGATCCCGCGGGACAGACCCATCATCTTCGTGCCCGACCGGAACCTCGCGAAGTACGTCGAGGAGCGGACGGGGCGCGACAACATCATCGCCTGGGACGGTTATTGCTACGTCCACGACGACATGGTGCTGCAGGAGCTCGATCGCGCGAAGAAGGCCCATCCCGGGGCGCTCGTCGTGGTCCACCCCGAGGCGCGCCGGGAGCTGCTCGATGTCGCGGATGTCGTGACGTCCACGTCCGGCATGGTGGACCTGGCCGAGAAGCACGACGCGATCATCTTCGGCACCGAGCGGGGGCTCGTCGACCGGATGCGCCAGCGTTTCCCCCACAAGACGTTCGTGCCGCTCTCGGGCGCCGCGGTGTGCGGGAACATGAAGCTCAACACGCTGGCCAAGCTCGCCTGGAGCCTCGACCACCGGAAGCACGAGGTGGTCATGAGCGAGGAGGTCCGGAAGGGCGCCGAATCGGCGCTGCGACGCATGCTCGATCTGTCGGGCGGCTGGACCGCCCCGACGCAGGAGGAAGAGGCGCTCGAGTTGGCCGGCGTCCGACCCTCCGGATGCGGGTGCGCGTGACCCGATGAAGGTCCGCACCTTCACCGGGGGCGGCTTCGCGGAAAACGGTTATCTGGTCGCGTGCGACGACACCGGCACGGTCGTCGTGGTGGATCCGGGCGCCACCGCCGGTCGCATGGCGGAGGCCGTCCGCTCCGAGGGCCTCGATCTGGCGGCCGTCCTCCTCACCCACGCCCACCTCGACCACATCGAAGGCGTCCACCTGATCCGGGCGGCGTTCCCGGACGTGCCCATCTGGATCCATCCCGCGGACCGGAGGTTGTACGCCGCCCTACCGCAGCAGGCGGCGGCCTTCGGGCTCCAGGTCCCTCCCGTACAGCCCGAGCCGACGGACGAGCTCGAGCACGGCCAGCGGTTCACCTTCGGCGACTGCACGCTCGAGGTGCGGCACACGCCCGGCCACGCCCTCGGCCACGTGATCTTCGTCGCCGAGACCGGAGAATTCGCGCTGGTGGGGGACGTGGTCTTTCAGGGCTCCATCGGACGCACCGACCTGCCGGGCGGGGACCTGTACACGCTCATGCGCTCGATCCGCGAGCAGGTGCTCACGCTCCCCGACGCCACCGTGCTCCATCCGGGACACGGCCCGGCGACCACGGTGGGGGCGGAGCGCACGGGCAATCCCTTCCTGGTCCCACACTTCGGGGGACGGCTGGCGTGACGGAGCGGGGCGGAGGCGCGGCGCTGTCGGTGGCCGTCTTCGCCTCCGGGGGGGGGAGCAACCTGCAGTCCCTCTTCGACCACCAGCGCACGGATCCCCCCTGGCGGATCCGCCTGGTGGTGGCGGACCGCCCGGGGATCGGGGCGCTGGAGCGTGCCGAGAGGGTGGGGGTGCCCTCCACGGTGATCCGCACGAAGGACCGCGACCCGGTGGACGTAGCGGCCGACACGCTCTCGGCGCTCGAGACCCATGCCATCGACGTGGTCCTCCTGGCGGGCTACCTGAAGCTGTTGCCGGCACCCATGGTCTCCGCGTTCCGCCGCCGCGTCCTCAACATCCATCCGGCGCTGCTGCCCGCGTTCGGGGGGAAGGGGATGTACGGAGTCCACGTGCATCACGCGGTCCTCGCCTCAGGCGCGCGCCTGAGCGGTCCGACGGTCCATCTGGTCGACGAGGAGTACGACCGTGGGACGATCCTGGCGCAGTGGCCGGTGCCCGTCCTCGTGGACGATACGCCGGAGACGCTGGCCGGGCGGGTGCTCCAGGCCGAGCACCGGCTCTACCCGCTTGTGGCCGACCACGTCTGCAGACGGATCCTGGAGGGGCGCGAGCCCGAGCCGCTGGCGCTGCCGGGGGAGGCGTTCACCCTGGTGGGCAAGATGTCCGACTCGATGCTGGCCCGGTCCGGGGGCGTGCGTCCGGCGACGTCGCCTTGAACAACCTCGAAGAACTCCGATCGAAAGGTCTATCGATATGAAACGGGCGCTGCTGAGCGTATCCGACAAGACGGGCATCGTGGAGCTGGGCCGTGGGCTCGCGGAGCGGGGGTGGGAGCTGCTCTCCACAGGAGGCACGGCCGCGGCGCTGCGGGAGGCGGGCCTGGAGGTGCGCGACGTGGCCGACGTCACCGGACACCCCGAGATGATGGACGGCCGGGTCAAGACGCTGCACCCGGCGATCCAGGCCGGGATCCTGGCGCGACGGAGCCACGCGCCGGACATGGCAGCCCTCGACGAGCACGGCTACGGCACGATCGACCTGGTGGCGGTGAACCTCTATCCGTTCCGCGAGACCGTCGCGAAGGGCGGGGTCGGCGTCGCCGAAGCCATGGCGAAGGTCGACATCGGCGGGCCCACGATGATCCGGGCGGCCGCGAAGAACCACGCGGACGTCTGGGTGGCGGTGGACCCGGCTGACTACGCGACCGTCCTGGAGGCGCTGGACGGGAGCGGCGACGGGGCCGCGCTCCGCCGCACCCTGGCCGCGAAGGTGTTCCGCCACGTGGGTGCCTACGACGCGGCCGTCGCGGCGTGGTTCGAGGAGGGCTCGGGCTCGGAGGCGCTTCCGGAGGATCTGCCCCTGGGACTGCGACGCGTGCAGACGCTGCGTTACGGGGAGAATCCGGATCAGGGGGCGGCGTTCTACGGGTTCGGCGCCCAGGCGGGGCTGACCGCCCTCGCGCAGCTACACGGGAAGGAGCTCAGCTACAACAACTTCCTGGACCTGGACGGTGCGCTGCTCTGTCTCGCGCCCTTCGCGTTCTCGTCACGGCCGACGGTGTGCATCGTCAAGCACACGACACCGTGCGGGCTGGCGATGGCGGACACGCTGGCGCGCGCCTACGAGAAGGCTCTGCGCTGCGATCCCGTGAGCGCGTTCGGCTCCGTGATCGCCGTCAACCGGGCGGTTGACGCCGAGACGGCGGAGCTCCTCTCGAAGCTGTTCGTGGAGTGCATCGTGGCGCCCGCCTTCTCGGACGAGGCGTTCGCGACCCTGAGCGCGAAGAAGAATCTCCGGCTGCTCACCTTCCCGGGCCTGGCGACGGCGCTCCCCTTCGAGCCGGAGGGGGGAGGGTGGATGGAGCTGGGCGAGTCCGAGCGGGTGGCCGGACGCTTCATCGCGGCGCATGGGCGCCTTCCGGCGGGCCGCGTGCTCCGGAGCGTCTACGGTGGGATGCTGGCACAGACGCCGCCCACGCCGCCGTTCTACGGCGTCGACGACGCGACGTGGAAGGTCGCGACGAAGCGCGCGCCGACGGACAGCGAGCTCGACGACCTGCGCTTCGCCTGGGCCGCGGTCTTCGGGGTGAAGTCCAACGCGATCCTGCTGGCCGGCGGCGGTGCGACGCTGGGGATCGGCGCCGGGCAGATGAGCCGGGTGGACTCCTCCCGCATCGCGGTGCGCAAGGCGGCCGACGCCGGGATCAACCTGGGCGGATCGGTGCTCGCGTCCGACGCCTTCTTCCCCTTCCGCGACGGTGTGGACGCGGCGGCGGAGGCCGGCGTGCTCGCGATCGTTCAGCCAGGGGGGTCGGTCCGCGACCAGGAGGTCATCGACGCCGCCGACGAACACGGCATCGCCATGGTGTTCACGGGCCGGAGGCTCTTCCGCCACTAGGGGTGGGGCGACGCACGACCGCGACGCTCCCCGCCGCGGTCGTATCCGCCAGCAGCCGGGATACGGAGGCCTCCAGCGCCGGCGGCGCGAAGTAGCCCACCACGCGGTGGCGCACGATCCCGCGCCGGTCGATGACGAAGGTGGTCGGGATGCCGGCGATCCCTCCGAACGCACGCCGGAGTGGCTCCGTGACGCGCCCGACCGGATAGGTGACGTGGCGCTCCCGCAGGAACGTGCGCACCGGGCCCACGCCGCCGACGTCCACCGACACGCCGAGGACGACCAGATCGTCCCCGGCGTGCCGCTCGTGGAGCTTCTGCATGGAGGGCATCTCCACCCTGCACGGGATGCACCAGGTGGCCCAGAAGTTCACGACCAAGACCTTCCCCTTCAGGTCCGCCGACCGGATCGTGTCGCCGTCCAGCGTCACCAGGCTGAACGACGGTGCGGGTGTGCTCGAGGGAGAGAACCCCACGAGCGCGCCGAGCTGAGGGCCGAGGCGGATCGCCACGAACACCAGCAGGGCGACGGTGACCAGGCGCTCCAGCCAGACGAGCGCGCGCTTCCAGGCGGGGGGCGCCGCAGGATCCGGGGGTGTGGCCGAGGTCATCGAATTGCCTTCCTTCGTCGTCTTCGCCGGCCAACATGGAACCCACCCGCGACGGGATACGTTCCCACGACGATCCCCGTTGCTCCGGTTGCGCCGGGCCTTGGCCGAGTCGACAGGTGGACCGCCCTTGGACCGCCCCTCGGGTCCACGTATTCTTGGATCCGTCGCCTCGGACGCCCGGCGCCTCGGAGGGGTGGCAGAGCGGTTCAATGCACCGGTCTTGAAAACCGGCGGGCGCAAGCCCTCGCGGGTTCGAATCCCGCCCCCTCCGCTCTCTAGCTCCTCACGCTTCCTGCCGCCGCGTGCTTCCGGCATCCGCCCGTTCGAACCCGCGCGAGCTTCGCAGAAGCTCGCATGGCGGGGTCGACGCTCTGGAGCAGAGACGTGTTCGCCAGATCCTGCCGCCCACCGACGAGCGCACCGAGGATGCGCCGCAGGCGCATCGGAGGTGAATCCCGCCCCCTCCGCTCTACGGGTCCTCAGAGCGGTCTTGATGCAGCTGGGTAGGGAGGGGAAGCTCCTCTGGGTTGGAGATCGGCGTCGACTACGCCCTCCACGTCTCCGTCGAGCACGACCTGCCTTCCATCAGGAGATCCGGCACCGGTAGGCGATCGGCGTGAGCGACCCGGGCTTGGGGATCCAGGGCTCGACGACCCGGCTGCGGCCTCCGGAAGCCTCCAGTCGTACACCGTCCAGACCGAGTTCAACATCGTGCTGGATGAACAGCGCCATCGGTGAGTCGCTGTCCCGCGCCTGTCTTACCTCGTCGTAGGTGAGGACTATCTCGTCTCCAGGGGTCTGCGTTCCCTTCACTTCCACCAGGAGGTGCCGGTCCCCCCTCCGGCACTCGAGATCGAAAGGCTGGGTTCGCGAACGGTCGATCACCTTGAAGCCCCGGACTTCGAAGTACCGGGTGGCCATCCGCATGGCGTAGTCCTCGACGGCCTTCCGCGCCGCGGCGGAGGTGGCGAATTCCTGACCGCCTACACGTCTCTCGAGGGCGGCTTCTACCGCCTCGGCAGCTGCCTCGTCTTCCGCCGCCGGTGTTTCCGAGTCGAGTAGCGGTAGCACCCGACGGGCCTGCTCCTCGGTCAGCACGGTCAGTGCTTGGACGACGGCGTTCTCCTTCCACCCGATAGCGTTCCGAATCGGTCCCCACGGAATTCGGACGGGCTTCACTTCGTCGAGGAAGAACAGCAGGTCGAACTGTCCGTCGTTGGGGTCCTCCACCCAGAAGCGGGTGGCAACACGGTGGCCGTCCTCCACTACCTCCGTGACCCTCGCCGTGGCGAAGAACTCGCCCTGCCGATAGAAGAGTACCAGATCACCGTCCCCTAGCTTTCCCCACTGTGCGCGGTTCGCGTGGACAGCCCGCCAGAGCGGGGCCTTGCCCGACGGATGACGCGCACGAAGCCGTGCGGCGACATCGGACGGGAGAAGGTGCTCGATCTCCTTCAGGTCGACGGGTGTTCTGATCGTGCGTTTGTAGTGCTTCTGAGGCACCGGCCCTGAAGCCGGCTGTAGGACGACGTTCATTCGGCCTCCCGGCGAACCCGAAGGTGGGTGTGC
>Ga0307423_1000852_pt1:5000-19680 | contig 19680 bp, 15 predicted proteins | sample SalMarWE160310MG_FD_202154 | JGI IMG/M metagenome (GOLD analysis project Ga0307423, IMG submission 202154) | Salt marsh sediment microbial communities from the Plum Island Ecosystem LTER, Massachusetts, United States - WE1603-10 | ecosystem: Environmental > Aquatic > Marine >...
TCATCCACAGGCAGGAAAGTAAAGAGACTCAGGAATCGTATCACATCAGGGTCTTCCGTGTTGACCCAGAATTGATAGTATTCATAAGGCGACGTACGATCGGGGTCCAGCCAAACGGCGCCTTTGGCCGTTTTGCCCATTTTCTCGCCCGAGCTGGTCGTAATAAGAGGAAACGTAATCCCATGAGCTCTGCCCCCCTCTGCCCGTCTGATCAACTCTATACCGGCCACAATGTTTCCCCACTGATCAGCCCCACCCATTTGGAGGATACAATTCTGGGTTCTATGCAAATAGAGAAAATCATAGGCCTGCAGCAGGACATAGTTAAATTCTATGAAATTCAATCCACTCTCAGCTTCAAGCCGCAAACGACACGACTCGCTCGTCAACATCCTGTTGACACTAAAGTGACGCCCATAATCTCTGAGAAATGAAATATATCTCAGTTGATTCAGCCATTTGGCGTTGTTTACAAGAGCAGCCTTACCGTCGTCGAATTTCACAAAGTTGGCCAGTTGCTTTTTGAGTCCCTGGGCATTTTGATTCACTTGGCGTGGCGTCAACATCTGCCGCATCTCTGTTTTTCCGGTCGGGTCTCCCACTAGGGCAGTCCCCCCACCGACCAGGGCGATAGGGCGATGTCCGTGACGCTGCATGTGAGCCAAGGCCATAATGGGGACCAAACTGCCCACATGAAAACTTGAAGCCGTCGGGTCAAAACCGATGTAGCAGGTAATCGGCTCTTCGAGTAGGTCACAAAGCGCCTCATCCCCGGTGGTCTGCTCCACAAAGCCTCGATCTCTCAATACATCAAAGACATTGCCCAAAAACTCACCTCTATCCCTTCGGTTCAGCGCTGTTACTGGTCGCCTTTCACGTTTCAGCTTCGAGCTGTGGTCAGGTACTTATTTGGCATATTCGACGGCGCGCGTCTCCCTGATGACGGTCACTCTGATCTGGCCTGGATATGACATCGACTCTTCAATTTTCTTGGCAATATCTTTGCTGAGCATGCAAGCCTCAGCATCCGAGACTTTTTCGCTTTCCACGATAATGCGCAACTCTCGACCCGCCTGAATCGCATACGATTTACTGATCCCTTTAAAAGAGTTGGCGATTCTTTCCAACTCTTCAAGGCGCTTAACGTATGTTTCCAGTATTTCTCTTCGTGCACCGGGACGAGCCCCTGAAAGGGTATCTGCGGCCTGCAAAAGAACCGCCAGAACCGAAGCCGGCGGAACATCTTCATGGTGGGCCGACACGGCATGAACAACAACCGGCGTTTCCCCAAGTTTCTTGCACAGTTTCGCTCCGATCAGGGCATGGGGACCTTCTATCTCATGGTCCACGGCTTTTCCAATATCATGGAGCAGTCCCACCCTCTTTGCCTGTTTCACATTCAAGCCCAGCTCGGCCGCCATAATGCCGCACAGAAAACCTACTTCTATGGAATGCTGCAGCACGTTCTGTCCGTAACTGGTTCTGAATTTCAGTTTCCCCAAATGCTGGGTCAGTTCAGGATGAATGCCGTGCACGCCCAAATCAAAGGCTGCCTGCTCGCCAGCTTCCCGGATTTCGACATCCAACTCTTGACTGACTTTCTTGACAGTCTCCTCGATTCTCGCAGGATGAATACGCCCGTCATCAATGAGCCGCTCAAGGGCAATCCGAGCGACTTGACGCCTCACCGGATTGAATCCTGATAGAATAACCGCTTCGGGCGTATCGTCGATGATCAGGTCAATCCCGGTGGCCGCCTCAAGGGCTCTGATGTTGCGACCTTCTCGACCGATAATACGGCCCTTCATTTCGTCGCTGGGCAGATTAACAACGGATACCGTCTTTTCTGCAACATAGTCCCCCGAGTAACGCTGAATGGCTGTTGCGATGATCTTCTTTGCCTTCCGATCGGCTTTTTCCCGGCTTTCGGTCTCAATGCGTTTAATGAGTTTTGCCGCTTCGTACCGGGCCTCATTCTCCATAGCCTTTATCAAAAGCTGTTTGGCCTCATCTGCGGTTAGCCCCGAGATTCTTTCAAGCTGGTTCTTCTGCTCTTCGATTAACCCTTGATACTTATCCTCTTGATCGCGAAGCCATTTCTCCTTCTCAATGATGCGGTGTTCTTTTTTGGACAGGCCCGTATCCCGTTGCTCTAATTGTTCTGTCTTTCGATCGATACTCTCTTCCTTTTGCGCCAAACGTTTCTGCCGGGACTTGAGTTCAGAGCTTACTTCTTTTGTCTCGTTCTCAAAATCCACCTTCATTTGATAAAGGTGATCTTTTGCGTGAAGTTTCGCCTCCTTCAGAACGGTATCGTACTCTTTACGGGCTTTTTCTAGGATCTTACGCGCATCGTCGTCAGCGGCCTTGATTTTGCCTGCCGTCTGTCGCGTACGCATCCAGAAGGCGACTGCGAAGCCCGCAATGAAAACGAGAACAATGAGGAATATAGCTGAGGTGACGTCCATACAGGTATCCCCCCTTTACATACCGCAAAGACGCTGTCCATGCGGCCAAGATAGGTACATGCAACGGGCGAGATACCAACAGGAGCGGGGTGCGGTTATGGGACCCTACACACGCTAAGCGTAGGCTGAGGCGACACGACGGCTTGCAGGCTTGTCACTCATTTCACACGCAATCACATCTTATTTCCCATTCGACGGGACAACATCATCTACGATTCAACACTCTTTCGCGTGTTTAACAAAGCTGAAAGACATCCTTTAATGCCGAGGGGCTTGAACATATAGACAACCCCATTATATCTCAGCGCAAATCTTTGCTCTCATGACGCGTTATATTATGAAGGGTGCCCCCGCCACAATGCCGTGTCGGCAGCTTCTCTTGAACCTGTTTGCACAGGTGGGCACCTTGTTGCTCCTTCAGGCTTTTCTGTGGACTCCAGAACTTGCACACCAAAGCAAGAGAAGGTTCCCGATAAGATACGTGTTGGCTCAAAAAAACGACCACCGATCACGCACACGGCAGGGGTCTCGCCCGCATTGCTCTAAGGGTTGTTGCCAAGATAATCGATGAGAACCTCACAACGCTCATCGATGTCTCTAACGAGATCTTGACGGCTACGTCTCATTTCAAAGTAATCATTAGCAATATTCAGAACTGCGAGAATCAAGGCATCAAACTTGCTCGCCGCCTCAGCAGCAGCCCCGGCTTTTTCGACCTGTTTGCTCACGTAAATTGCGAGCTCTTCAGGCTGCGCCACTTGACTACTCGCCTTTAACGTGTATCTCTGGCCAAACAACTCTATACTGATTAATCGGTCCACAATCCCGACTCTAGTCTTTACGCCCCGGGGGTGTGCGATAAGGCACGCCTCTGCCGGACTGTCATTCGGCCGCGAGAACCTGATCCAATCTGCCCAACAGGTCCCCGATTTTTCCTCGAATCATTGATTTTTCTTCTACATACTGGTGCTCTGCTGCCTTCCTGTTCCTAAGAGCCTCTTCAAGGTCTTCTATCTTGGCTTCCAACTGAGACTTGGTCTGTCTCAAATCGCGACATGTCTGGACCAGCGTCTCTATTTTGTTCTCAAGTTCCTTAAACTGCTCAGGAAAACTCTCCTCCTCCACAATTCCTCCTCAGAGCTTTTTTGCCCTATCTTTCAATAGATCTATCTGCGTATATATCCGGGCTGTCCTCCAAAAGTCAAGAGGATTTTAGGCGTCCCGTCCTTCGGTTCTGAGTACATACCGGGTGGCTCGTGCCAGTTCCTCACGGCTATTTACACCCATGACTTCAGTCGCATCATGGACCTCAAGTAGAACGGCAGGCTTTCTCTGCCGGTATGCCTGCCCCACCACATCCGTTAAATAGAACTCACCCTGGACATTATGGTTCTTCAGGGATTCCAAGGCTTCTGTCAAGAACACCATGCTGACGCAATAGGCTCCAGTGTTCACCAGCCGGATCCTTTTCTCGGTTTCGGTTGCGTCTGATTCTTCAACAATCCCAATAGGTTCCCCCTGTTGGTTTAGGACAATCCGTCCGTATCCAAAGGGATTCTCGAGCGTCGTGCTGACCAGAGACAGACAACTGTCTCGTAACCTGTGCCTGTCAATCAAATCCCGCACCGTCTGTGATCTTATAAGCGGTGTGTCGCCGCAGAGTACAACAACATCCTGAATGCCCGGAGATAGGCGTGAGATGGCACACATGACCGCATGACCCGTCCCGAGCTGTTCCTCCTGGACCGCAAACCGAAGCATCGGGTAGGAAACGAGGGCCCTCCGAACAGCTTCAGCCTGATAACCGATGACCACGATAATCTCCTCGGCCACGCTCAGGGCCGTCTCAACCACATAACAAATCATCGGCACCCCGGCTATTTCATGAAGGACTTTGGCCCGATTTGACTTCATTCGGGTCCCCTCACCGGCAGCCAATATGATTACAGCGATATCTGACATCAATTCATCTCCCACCACCGGGGGCATTCGTATAAATACGACCTCGTTCCCTCCGTTCTGAGAAAGAACGATATCTTATAGGGGTTTTCAAAAAATACGTTCCGATTGCCACAAGCAGCTAGGCTGCGAGTATGTTCACTGAACGAAGGCCTACAGCCATTTTCTGCAGCACGACTTGCACACCACCTCAAGGCATTGGAGGCTGAAGTGAAGTGAATCTACTCGCAGCCGGATATCGATCCATAAGCTCAGCAACCTTACACCACGCCCTCTGTCTCGGGTTCTCCTCTCGTACTGAAAAATAAAGGGCAAGTCCTTTGACTTGCCCTTTCTTTTCTCTCACATCTCGCCCGCGAAAAATCTTGCCTAAGCGCCTCTTCTCGTCTCTGCAATTCTAAGCCTGACCAGCGCACGCTGCAGGGCCACTTGAGCCCGCCTGAAATCATAGTCTTCCCGCTGGCCCGCCTCACGGAGACGCTCTTCCGCCCGCTTTAGAGCGGCCTTGGCGCGCTCAAGGTCGATATCTCTTCGACGTTCGGCGGATTCCGCCAGGATAGTCACCTTCTTCGGCAAAACTTCGGCGAAGCCGCCGTTCACAAATACAATCCGTTCGCTCCCACCTGCGTCCGTGTACCTGAGCATCCCCGTTTTCAGCGTCGTCAGAAACGACGTGTGACCGGGCAACACGCCGAATTCGCCGTACGTCCCGGCCGCAACCACAATCTTTGCCTCATCGCTGACCACGGAACCGTCCGGCGTGACGACCTCTAAGCTGATATTCCCTGCCATAATTTCACCTATCCCTCAACCGCTATTCCACGGCAGCCATCTTTTCGGCTTTAGCCTGCACTTCTTCAATCCCCCCAACCATATAGAAGGCCTGCTCAGGAAGCTCGTCGTGTTTCCCTTCGCAAATTTCCTTGAAACCGCGAACCGTGTCTTCCACCTTCACATATTTGCCCGAAGTCCCTGTAAACGATTCCGCCACGTGGAAGGGCTGTGAAAGGAATCTCTGAATCCGGCGGGCTCGTCCAACCGTCAGCTTGTCTTCCTCGGAGAGTTCATCCATCCCGAGAATGGCAATGATATCCTGCAGCTCTTTGTATTTCTGAAGAATAACCTGAACCGTACGCGCGGTTCGGTAATGTTCCTCGCCCAAGACCTGTGGATCCAGAATTCGGGACACGGAGTCGAGCGGATCCACAGCGGGATAGATTCCCAATTCCACAATTTGCCTGGAAAGAACCACGGTTCCGTCGAGATGGGCAAAGGTGGTCGCAGGGGCCGGGTCCGTCAAATCGTCTGCAGGCACGTACACACACTGCACCGCCGTAATAGAGCCCTTGGTGGTGGAGGTAATCCGTTCCTGGAGTTCCCCAAGGTCAACGGCCAGCGTGGGTTGGTACCCGACTGCAGAGGGCATGCGCCCTAAAAGCGCTGAGACTTCTGCGCCCGCCTGTGTAAAACGGAAGATGTTATCGATAAAGATGAGCACGTCTTTGCCTTCCACATCCCTGTAATATTCGGCAGCCGTCAGGGCCGATAGCGCAACGCGCGCCCGTGCCCCGGGAGGCTCGGTCATCTGACCGTAAATCAGAGCGGCCCTGGGAAGAACGCCGGATTCCTTCATTTCGTGGTACAGGTCGTTGCCTTCGCGGGTTCGTTCTCCCACCCCTGCGAAGACCGAGATACCGCCGTGCTGTATGGCGATGTTGTGGACCATTTCCATCATGATAACGGTTTTACCCACACCGGCGCCGCCAAACATGCCCATCTTACCGCCCCTGGGAAAGGGAACGAGCAGATCCATAACTTTTACGCCACTTTCAAGCACGTTCACGGTGGTATCCTGCTCGAGAAATGTCGGTGCAGCGCGATGGATTGGCATATATTTGTCCGTAACCACCGGACCCAGGCCGTCCACGGGACGTCCCACCACATTCAGGACCCGACCCAGACCCGCATCACCGACCGGCATCATAATGGGCTTGCCCGTGTTTTTGACCGGCATCCCCCTCACAAGCCCGTCCGTCATATCCATGGCAATGGTACGCACCACCCGGTCACCCAGATGCTGTGCCACTTCCAAGACCAGGTTGTCTTCTTCGTCATTAATCCCCTTATTACTGACCCACAGGGCCGTATAGATCAGGGGGAGTTGCCCTTCAGCAAACGTCACGTCAACCACGTTGCCGATGACCTGGGTAATTGTTCCCATGTTCACTATTTCAGCCATGCTTTCGACCTCCCATATAGACTATTGAACTTCTGAAACCTTGTGTTGACTTCACAACTAACCTTTGAGGGCCTCGGCCCCGCCTACGATATCCATGAGCTCCGCGGTAATGGCTGCCTGGCGGGCCTTGTTGTACACCAGGGTGAGGGAAGAAATCATCTCTTTGCAGTTGCTCGTGGCATTGTCCATGGCCTGCATGCGCGCGGCATGTTCGCTGGTCGAGGTTTCCAGCAAGCCCCTGAAGATCTGGACATAGACTTGCTTGGGAAGCATCTCTGCCATGAGTTCATCTGCCGAAGGCTCACAGATGTGCTCCGCAATGTAGCCGACATCTTCGGCAGCACTCGCATCGGCCCCTTCGACCTTCTCCACCCCAGATATGGGCAAAAGTTGCGTCACCGTCGGCGCCTGTCTTGCCCTGGAAACAAATTCTGAAAACAGCATATGGACTTCGTCCGTTTGACCTCCCAGGAACTCGTCAATCGACTTTCGACCGGTATTGATTGCCACGTTGAAGGCAAACTTCCCACCGACCACGCCTATGTGGGTATCGACAATATTAAATTTCTTCCGGCGGAAATAGTCGCGGCCCTTGCGGCCCATGCAAATGAGCCGGGTCTGAACCCCTTGTTCCGCCTTTTGCCGCAAGAACTTTTCTGCCCTATGAAGCAGGTTGGTATTAAAGCTCCCGCACAACCCCCGGTCAGAGGTCATCAGGAGTAAATCAATGGTCTTGACCTCGGCTCGTGGCACAAGAAGAGGCGGCGCATGTTCTTCATCGGCTTCAATGCGCTCAGCCAGACTCCCCAGGACCTCGGCAAACTTGCTGGCATAAGGCCTGAAGGCTTCCATTTTCTCTTGGGCGCCTCTGAGCTTGGAGGCGGCCACCATATTCATGGCCTTGGTAATCTTCTGGGTTTTCTTGACCGCTGAAATCTTTCTTTGTACGTCCTTAAGTGTCGCCATTCTCTACCCCTATATGCAGATGTCGCAAATCACCCGCTACTTGATCGTGTCTTTGAACTCCTCACCATATGCAGAGAGGGCGTTCGCCATCATCTTATCCAGTTCATCGCTGATCTTTTTCTTATCCAAAAGCTCCGCGAAAATTTGAGGATACTTGCTCTCTATGAAGGGGTATAGCCCGGCTTCATATTTGCCCAGGACCTCCACCGGATACTTGTCCAGAAAACCCCGCGTTCCCGCATAAAGAATTGTGACCTGTTTTTCCATGGTCAGGGGCTGATACTGGGGCTGTTTCAGGACTTCCACAAGGCGGGTCCCGCGGGTCAACTGCTGCTGGGTGGCCTTATCCAGGTCGCTTCCGAAGGCTGCAAACGCCTCGAGTTCACGAAACTGGGCAAGGTCGAGACGGAGAGAACCGGCCACCTGTTTCATGGCCTTCACCTGGGCCGCACCACCGACCCGGGACACGGAAAGCCCCACGTTAATGGCCGGACGAACGCCCGAGAAGAACAGGGCCGGTTCCAGATAGATCTGGCCATCGGTAATCGAGATCACATTGGTGGGGATAAAAGCGGACACGTCTCCTGCCTGGGTCTCGATGATCGGCAATGCTGTCAGGGAACCGGCACCGAGTTCGTCATTCAATTTGGCAGCCCGCTCCAGGAGGCGGGAATGGTTGAAAAAGATGTCCCCGGGGTAGGCCTCTCGTCCGGGAGGACGCCTCAGGAGAAGGGAAATTTGTCGATAGGCGACTGCCTGTTTTGAAAGGTCATCATAGACAATCAACGCATGCCGGCCGTTGTCGCGGTAGTACTCACCCATGGCGCAACCGGCATAGGGACCGATGTACTGCAACGTAGCAGGGTCACTGGCGCATGCTGCTATGACCACGGTATATTCCATGGCGCCGTTTTTTTCCAGGACATCAACCACCTGGGCCACGGTCGACTTCTTCTGGCCACAGGCCACGTAAATGCACGCCACGTCCTGGCCCTTCTGGTTGATGATGGCGTCCACGCCGATGGCAGTCTTTCCGACCTGGCGGTCGCCGATGATGAGCTCCCTCTGGCCGCGGCCTACAGGCGTCATCGCGTCAATGGCCTTGAGGCCCGTGTACATGGGCTCGTTCACCGACTGGCGAGCGATAACTCCAGGAGCGATCATCTCGACGCGGCGAAACTCCTTGGCATCAATGGGCCCCTTGCCGTCCAGAGGGGCGCCCAGAGAATCCACAACCCGGCCTAGAATCGCATCGCCCACAGGCACCTGAGCGATCTTGCCGGTCCGCTTGCAGATGTCGCCCTCTTGCAGCTCGATGTCTTCACCCATGATGGCCACACCCACATTATCCTCTTCCAGGTTGAGGACGAGGCCCATAATTCCATGGGGAAATTCCAGAAGCTCCATAGACATGGCCTTTTCCACACCATACACCCTGGCAATCCCGTCACCGACCGACAAGATGGTCCCTGTCTCGCTGACATCCACCTTTTTGTCGTAGTCCTGGATCTGCCCCTTGATAATGTCGCTGATCTCTTCGGCTCGAATTTCCATCAGATCCTCTCACTCCTTTGCAAAGATTCTTTTAAACTCAAGAGCTGAGTTCTTACGCTTCCATCCAAAACCAGATCCCCGATCTTGGTTACCACGCCCCCGATCAAATTCGGGTCGACCTTGACGTGCATCTTGACTTCCTTGCCTGTCTTCCCGGAAAGCGCTGCCCGGATTTCTTCCACGGTCGCCTCCGGAAGATCCGATGCTGACACAACCTCGGCACGGACCACATTGGCAAGCTCGTCGCTCAGCTTCTCATAGAAGGCAGAGATGTCCTTCAAATACTTAATCCGGCCCTTGTCAAACACCAAGGAAAGGAAGGATGTCATGGTTTTTGAGAGTTCCAGTCGCTCCACGATCACCCCCAGGAGCTTCTTCCGGCCTTTGGCATCATACAGGGGATTGGACAGGGCATGCTCCAGTTCTTTTTGATCCTCCAGAAGCTTGGCAAATTCTGCCAACTCTTCTTTGTACGTCTCCGCCTTTCCGTCCTCCCTGCCGATGGCCAAGAGGGCCTTGGCATACCGTCTTGCGATCTTAGCGCTTATCACTGGGCCACCACCACCTTTGTCAAGTATTCATCAATGATCCGTTTCTGGTCATCGTCATTGACATTCTTTTTGATGAGTCCTTCCGCCATGGCCACAGCTTGTTCGGCCATCTCGGCCTTAAGCTGCTCCTTGGTCTTCTGGAATTCGTGCTCGATATTCTTTTTCGCTTGTTCCTGGAGCTTTTCTGCGGCCCCTTTGGCCTCTTCGAGAATCTTCGCCTTGATGGCCTCGCCCTGTGCCACGTATTCGGCGATGATCTTTTGAGCCTCCTGATCCAGGCGCTTTAATTTTTCTTTGGTTGCCGAAAGTTGCCCCTCCGCCTCTCGCTTACGTCGTTCCAGGTCGTCCAACTGGTCCTTGATCCCTTCGCGCCGCGACCGAAGACCCTGTGCGACCGGCTTTCTCAGAAGAAAAAACAAGGCCCCGGCGAGCACGCCGAAATTCATGCAACGCACGAGCAGGTCTTTCACTTTGGCCCCACTATCTCCATGTCCGCCCCCGTGGCCACCCTCCGAGGAGGCCCAAAGGGACCCAACAGCAAAAAGGACGGAGACAACGACCAACAGGCTGATCAGATAGCGCGCCTTCTTCATTCGAACAAATGGCCTCATCACACACTCCTCCCCAGTATCTTTTCAGCAATCGCAGCAGAGAAAGCCCCCGCCTGCGCACGCAGTTTATCTCTGGCAGATTCAGCCTCCTTGGCAATCTGGGCCCGCACCGCCGCTAAATCGGCCTGGGCTTTCTCATTGATTTCCTTGATGAGCCGCTTCTCCTCTTCCTGGGCTGCTTCTTTTAACGCCTCCTTCTCTCTAAAGCCTTTTGTTTTGGCCTCCCCGATACCGCTTTTAAAAGTCTCGTCACTTTCCGCCGCACCCGTTTGAAGGGTGTCAATATCGCCCTCAAATCGGTTAATCGTCTTCTGTCGCTCGATCAGTATCTTGCGGATAGGCTTGTACATTACCGCATTCAGGATAAGAATGAGCACGATGAAATTCGCCATCTGCAAGAGCAGCGTCCAATCAGGAATAATGGCCATATTGAACTCCTAAGTCACAGATTGTAAGGGTTTAAGAATATGAGGGATGCCTGTGCAGCCACCGGCAAAAAAAGTGGTCCGTGCATATCATCAAAAGGGGCCATTGTCAAAGGTTTTTTTCTTCTAAGGCGCTATAGGGTCCCCTCAAGCCATCATTCTTTAAACAAAAATCTGCGCATACTGATATTCAAGAGGATGCCGATCGCGGCCATCGTGGTCAGCATGGACGAGCCGCCGTAACTCATCAGCGGTAGGGGGACCCCAACCACAGGCAGCATGGCCAGTTCCATGGCCACGTTAATGAAGGTCTGCCAAAAAATCATGCTGGTGAGACCCACAGCCAAGATAGTCCCGAAAGGCTCCCTTGAACGCACGGCGACACTCAAACCCCATATCACCAGGATCAGATACAGCAAAACCACCAGGGCCGAGCCCACGAGGCCCCACTCTTCGGCCAGGACCGAAAAGATGAAGTCCGTGTGTTGCTCCGGGATAAAAGAGAGGGCGTTCTGGGTCCCCTCCAAGAACCCTTTTCCAAAAAGCAAACCCGAGCCGACTGCAATCTTTGACTGAATCATATGGTAGCCTGCACCCAGCGGATCTCCCTCCGGGTTAAGGAACGAAAAAATGCGCTCCTTTTGGTATGCTTTCAGGAAAAACCAGCCCACCGCAGACCCCACACACCCGGCAGTCACCAGGCACAAAAGAGAGCGCCGTTCAATCTTCACGAACAAAGTCGTGCTTGCCGCAATCAGAAGCAGGATGAGACCCGTACCCAGGTCGGGCTGCCTCACAACCAGAGCAAAAGGAAGGACGGTCCAGATCAGCGGTTTCCACAGTTTTCTCAGGGAAAAGCCTGTTTCCGACAGGTTTTCTGCGAAATATCGTGTCAGCAGGATGGCCAGGGAGATTTTCATGACTTCAGAGGGTTGGAAGGAGACCGGACCCAGGATAAGCCAGCGCTGCGAACCGGAGACGGTCCTTCCCACGAATAACACAACGACCAAGAGGGCCAGCGAAAAAACATAAATGGGCAACGCCAGACGGTTGAGCCAGCGATAGCTGAAAAGCACCAACAGAATCATGCCCCCTGCGCTGATGGCCAACCAGTAAGTCTGCTTCCAGTACAAGAGCCCACCGGTCCCGCCCACGGCCTCACTGGCCGTCTCTGCACTATAAAGGGTCAATATGCCTATCCCGCCCAGGACCAGGGTAAGAAGCAGGATGATCCAATCAAAATGCTGCAACAACCGACGATCAATCATGACAAAGTCGTAGAAAACCCAAATTGGGCGGCAAAGTAAAGAATCCAGGTTCAGAGGACCTGGCTTTGTTGGGCCCCCAGAGGGGCTTCTTAGCATTGGTTGCAAGCATAACCGTTTTCCGGAGTATTGGACTCGAGATGGAACATTGGAATACTGGAACAATGGAATGCTGGGGACGAAGAGCAGATCTGCCAAACCCATCATTCCAACATTCCATTATTCCATCCCCCCAACCAACTGATCTCTGACCACGCCCCTCGAAGATCCCGCCATCCGGGGAGGACATGGCTTTTACGAAGCCGTCAATCATGGCGCTCGTCAAATGAGGCCGTGTCGGCCCCCGTGAATTCGACCACCTCTTCGGATTTCAGTTCTCCCAGGTATGTTTTGATGACCTCTCTGGCCACGGGCCCTGCCGCCCTTGAGCCGTGTCCGCCGTGTTCTATCATGACCACAACAGCCACTTTGGGCTCTTCAGCCGGCGCAAAGGCCACAAACCAGGCATGATCTCTTTCTTTCAGACTTGCAGGCTCGGCACTTTTTTCCCCCTCGTCGTCCTCTTCCATGGCAATGACCTGGGCCGTCCCCGTCTTGCCGGCCACATCGACGCCGGGAATATGAGCCACCCATCCTGTACCGGAAGGCTTGTTCACGGCATCGATCAAACCCCTTCTGACAATCTCAAGGGTCTTTCGCGAGGCCGGAAGCTTCCCCAGCGGCACCGGTTGTTCTTCCTTGACCAGGGAGCCATCCGGGGTCTCGATCCGGCTCACAACCAATGGTTTAAGCCGCGTTCCGCCGTTGGCGATGGCCGCCACCAGAGAGAGCATCTGGATCGGTGTGACGAGGTCAAACCCCTGTCCGATCGCTACTGAAAGGGTTTCTCCGCCCTGCCAACGCACCCCGGTTCGCCGCAATTTCCACTGTGATGTCGGCACAAGGCCTGGTGCTTCGGGGCCAAGATGAATGCCTGTGGGCGCCCCCAGACCGCAGGCGGTGGCATACCGCGCCAGCCGGTCTACCCCCAGTCTTTCCCCAACCTGATAGAAGAAGACATCGCAGGATTGAGCCAGGGCCGCCCTGATGGCCATATGTCCATGACCGCGCCGTTTCCAGCACCGAAACACACGGTCGCCGTACTCGTACTCGCCGGAGCAGAAAAACCTCGTGTGTTCTGTGATCACACCCTCTTCCAGGCCGGCTATGGCCGTGACGATCTTGTATGTCGAACCCGGGGGATATTGAGCCTGAAGGGCCTTGTTTTCCATGGGCCGAAAAGGGTTCGATGTCAGCTCAAGCCATAACCCCTGTGTCATACCCTCGACGAAGAGATTCGAATCAAAGGCCGGACGCACAGCCATGGCTAAAATGTGGCCGTTGGAAGGGTCCATGGCAAGGACGCTTCCCACATTGTCCTCAAGCAGACTTTCAGCCGCGCGCTGAAGGTTGATGTCCAATGTCAGGTAAATGTTGTTTCCCGGTATCGCCTCATCGGTTGTGAGCACTCTCGTGACCCGGCCGAAGGCGTTGACTTCGACGTGTTGTTTGCCGCGCTTTCCATGGAGATAAGACTCATAGGCTTTTTCAATCCCAAATTTGCCGATGAAGTCGCCGATCCTGTGTTCGGGAAAGGCCCGGCTCTGCAATTCTTTGCGGCTGATCTCGCTCAGGTATCCGAGGAGATGGGAGGCCCGTTCTTTTTCGATGTAATGACGGATCGGTTCCACGCTGATGATGACCCCGGGCAGGTCGAGCATGTGTGCTTCAATAACCGCGACGGCGTCCCGGCCTATATCTTGCCTTAACAGGATCGGTTGAGATGAAGAGATTCGCCTTGGTCCCTCAATTTTAGCAAACAAGCTCTCCGGAGGTGTTTCAAGCATCGCAGCCAGCTTCCGGAGGACTTCCTTCGGATTTTCTGCCTCTCTCAGGACGATGGACAGATTGAAACAAGGCCGGTTCTCAACCAGAAGTTCACCGCCACGATCGAAAACCAGGCCTCGTGTCGGGGTTATGCTCTGGACCCTGAACCAGTTGTTTTGAGACTGTTGTCTCAAGGCCGGCCCTTCTAAGATCTGCAGATAGTAAAGGCGCGTCAAAAGAACAAGAAAGGCCGCAACAACGCATATCAGTGCTCCTGATAACCTTTGCCTGTACCAGTCGTTAGAAATGCTTTGCAGGTAGTTCGCCATCACGGATGTCCAAGTTCGCCGCTTTCCTTGCGAATCACGACAGGGCCCGGCCCGAATTGGGCCTGGAGCCTTCTTAAGAACATGAGAATGCCGGGACCTGTCAGGGCCCCAAAAATGGTCTGCAAAACGATGGGGGAGATTCTGCCCGTCAACAGTTCCGTCTCCGGCCACGGCGGGGAGGTGGACAGCCAAAACACCATCTGTTCTCCCGCCACAAAGAGGCCGATAAGAATCGACTGAAACATGGTTTGGCCTACGTCAAAGTACTTCGACAACCCCCTGGCCGAGAGAAATATCCAGAAGTAGACGCTCAGGTAGAGGCCGAATACACCGCCGGACATCAGATCCATCACAAGCCCCAGAATGAACGCCACGGACATCCCCTGCCTGTTGGGACGATCGAGGCTCAAAAAGACAATCAAGGGAATTATGAGATCACAAACCGCC
>Ga0307423_1000854_pt1 | contig 19662 bp, 20 predicted proteins | sample SalMarWE160310MG_FD_202154 | JGI IMG/M metagenome (GOLD analysis project Ga0307423, IMG submission 202154) | Salt marsh sediment microbial communities from the Plum Island Ecosystem LTER, Massachusetts, United States - WE1603-10 | ecosystem: Environmental > Aquatic > Marine > Intertidal zone >...
CCTTCGCGTTTCTCCCAGGGGAAGGAGGCGCCGAAGCGCAGGGCCGTCAGGTACGGCAGGCAGGAGCTGAAGGCGCCCATGCAGATGCCGCCGGGGGTCTTGCCTTCGACCAGCCACTCGTCGCCGACCTGGTGGCCGTTGGGGCACTTCTTTTTCACCTCGATGATGCGCATGCGAACCGGGTGTGAGTTCTTCATGGTGTGCCTCCCCTCACAGCATCAGGGTGCCGCCGCCGACCGGCACGTAGGCGCCGGTGACGAAGCCGGTGGTGTCGGCGGCCATCGCCAGCACCACGCCGGCGATGTCCTCGGGCTCGGCGTTGCGGCGGAGCGGGGTGGCGCGGGCCGAGGCGTCCTTGGCCTCCTGCGGCAGGAACGCTGTGGCGTCGGTGATGGTCAGCCCGGGCGACACGGTGTTGACGCGGATGCCGTGCGGGCCGAGCTCGAGGGCGAGCGCCCGAACGAAGGCGTCAAGCCCCGACTTGGCGGTGCTGTGGGCGCAGAAGCCGCGGCCCGCGTGGCGCGAGAGGCCACTCGAGACGGCGATGATGCAGCCCCGCCCATGCTCGATCATCGCCGGCGCCACCGCCCGGCAGCAGAAGAAGGCGGCGCTGAGCTCGCCGACCAGCTTGTCGTGGAAGGCCTCCCAGGGGTACTCCATGAAGGGAACGACCGGGAACTCGATGGCAGCGTTGTTGACCAGGGTGTCGATGAAGCCGAGCTCGTTCGAGACCCGACCGACCATGGCCCCGACCTCGGATCGATCGCGGACGTCGGCCTGGACCGCAAGGGCGCGGCCGCCCTCGGCCTCGATGGCGTCGACGACGGCCTTCGCCGCCTTCTCGTTCTTCAGGTAGTTGACCGCCACCGCCGCGCCGTGCGCGGCCAACAGCTTGGCGGAGGCGGCGCCGATGCCGCGGCTCGCTCCGGTCACCAGCACGATTCTGTCTTGCAGCAACATGTCCCCTCCACTTCGCGCGCCCGCCGGCCAATCGTCGCGCGGGCCGCTCCTGAGGTGTCGAGTATAGGGGAAAGGGAGGTGCTTCCGCCCGCCCGGTAGGCGAGATCCGGCTCCGCCAAAGGCTGCGCCGTGACAGGCTGCGTACCCCAACGAGGTGACCTCGGGAGGCGCTCAGAGAGCCAGGACGAGGTGGAGCCCTTCATCCAGGGTGGCGATGAGACGTTTTGGGAGGGCCCGCACGCACCCGGTGAGGAAGGCCTTGTCCAGGGTAATCAGCTGCGAGACGTTGACGACCGAGTCCTTCGGCAGACCGCTGTCTTTGCGGCGAAGGAGGAGGTTGGCAGGGGCCGCCGCGAGCTCCAGATTGGAGGTGATCACCGCTGCAACCACTGTCTGAATTCGGCTCAGATTGAAGGCATCGGATTGGACGATCAACACGGGACGGCGTCGGCCTGGGCCGGACCCCCTCGGTGCCGGCAGGCTCGCCCACCAGATCTCTCCTCGCTGCATTACCAGTCCTCGTCGTCGAGCGAGGCTGTCTGGGCCTCAGCAACCCGGAGGTCGAGACGCGAGTCTTGATACTCATACACTTGGTCGAGTCGTTCCGTCACGCCTCGATTTCGATGCGTATCGAGAAACTCGCGTACCGCGGTCGCATAGAGCCGGCTGCGGCTGATACCGAGGCGCTTCGCCATGTCGTCGGCCGCATCAAAGACTTCATCCGGGATCGAGATCGCGGTTTTCATGGACAGAGTATAACTATGGTCATACCCGGCGTCAAGGCGCGTGAACCGCGCAACCCTCCCGTATTCCCCTTTGTTTCCGTCAGGCCACGTCCAGTCCGCGCGCCACGAAATCGGCTTGGGACTCGTCAAAAGAAAATGTTTGTAATAAAAGAAGATATCTGTTATGGTGATGCGTCTGTTGCCGGCCAACGGGGCCGGCTTCTGTTTCAGTGGACGCAGAGTCCACCACGGTTGCGAGAGGGGCGCACCCCAGAAAGGCAGCGCCCAGGGAGATAATAGAGAGATATGTCGAAGAAACTGTTTGTTGGAAGTTTGAGCTGGGATACGAACGACGAGGGCCTGCGCAATGCGTTCAGTACCCACGGCGCAATCAGCGAAGCCATCGTGATCAGCGATCGCGACTCGGGTCGTTCGCGGGGTTTTGGCTTCGTCACCTTTGAAGAGGACGAGGCGGCCGACAAGGCCGTTGCAGCCCTCAACGGGACCGAGCTCGACGGCCGCACCATCAAGGTGGACGTGGCCCAGGCGAAGCAGCGCTCCAATGGTGGCGGCGGCGGCGGTGGCCGTGGCGGCTACGGCGGCGGCTGGTAAACACCCCATCACAAACAACAGAACCCCTCCTCGCGGAGGGGTTTTTTCTTGCTCTGTTTTCTCCGCGGCACGCATGCCGAGGCTCGCGCTGACGGCCAAGATCGCCACACCCTATCGAGGGAAATGTCTCGAAACGATGCACTGAAATCCGTCCTCTGATCTCAGAATCTGAACAATCTCTGGCACAGGCCTTGCGTTATCGGCGCGGCGGAGGGCTTGTTGAAGACATTTCTCTGGGACCCACCAAAAGACCTCAGCCCAGTCAATTCATTCCATTGGAGGAACCGATGATCCGTAGAAGCTCACTGTGGGTGTGTGTATGCGTGTGTCTACTCGTCGCCGGAGGAGTCGGTGCCGGAGAAGGACGTACCGCGCCCAGTGTCGATGCATCAGCCTGCGCGATCACCAAGGAGTATGCGGTCAAGGAAGCGCCACTGCATCCGGCGTTGGACTCGGGACTCAACGCAATCCTGGAAAACCGGTCGCCGTTCGAAAAGGCCCGTGACCTCGGATACAGAACCAGAGTGGACCAGATACAGGTGGTTCTGGTGACCGCCGAAGGCTCGACGGCCGAAATCAATGAGTGGCTCGTCCAGTCCGGGGCCACCGGCGTGATATCGGCAGGGAACCTGGTGGAAGCGTTTGTTCCGGTCGATCTGCTGACGTCCATCGACACCGACGAGCGGGTTCTCTTCGTACGGAAGCCGACGTATTACCAACCCGGTCCCGCGCCCGAACCGTCTTTCATGACGAAGGCGGGCACCTACCAGACCGAAGGTATGGCGGCGATGAACGCGTCGGCGTGGCACAGCGCTGGGTTCACCGGCGAAGGACTCAAGGTCGCGATCATCGATGTCGGATTCCAAGGTTACACCGGCCTCTTCGGCTCGGATCTGCCGGTGAATTCGCGCGTGTTCTACGCCGACTTTTCGGGAGAGGGGATGGAGAACGAAGCTCACGGCACCGCCTGTGCCGAGATCGTCCACGACATCGTTCCGGATGCGGATCAGATGCACCTGTACGTTGCGCTCACGGACGTTCAGGTTGCAGAGGCGATCGCGACCGCAAAGAACCAGGGCATCGATGTTATTTCGATTTCCCTGGGGGCGTTGATCTGGGGCCCCGGTGATGGAACCGGCGTGATCGCCAACGCCATCAACAGCTTCACATCCGCCGGCGGCGTCGTGTCGGTCTCGGCCGGTAATTACCGCGTCGGGCACTGGCAGGGGGCGTGGAACGATCCCGACGCCAACGAATTCCTGAATTTTTCCGGCGACGTCGAAGTGAACTACCTCACTTCGGACGGGGCCACTATTTTTGAGTTCCCCGCCGATGAGGAGATTTCCGTGCAGCTGGTGTGGAGCCAGTGGTCGGCTCCGACGACCGACCTCGATCTCTTTCTCTACAAGTGGAACACGGGCACCGAGCAGTGGGACCAGGTGGCGGTTTCCGATGAGTTACAAAACGGCGGTGCCGGCCAGCTGCCGATCGAATTCGTCTCGTTCACGACGACCGAAGCCGGTTACTACGGCGCCGTGGTCAAGCATTATTCCGGGCCGACATCGGTTGATATCGAGCTCATGGTCCGCCCCGAAACACTGCCTCTCCGTGCATACGTGGCGAACGGTTCCGTGTCGGTCCCTGGAGATACCGCGTCCGCCATCAGCGTGGCGGCGTTGGATACCACCTCGCCCTACACGCTCGAGTACTACAGCTCGCGCGGGCCGACCAACGGCCCGGGCGGAAGGCTCAGCGGCGGATCCGTCAAACCGGATATCTCCGGATACGCAAATGTGTCGACGACGGCATACGGGTCGCGCGGATTCAACGGCACCTCTTCGGCGTGTCCTCATGTCGCCGGCGCCGCCGCGCTCGTGTGGTCGGCGCACCCGTCGTGGACGAACTCCCAGGTGCGATCGTTCCTCGAATCCAACGCCAAAGACATGGGGACCTCGGGGAAAGACAACGACTATGGATATGGGCGCCTGTACCTCGGTTCCCCTCCCGCGTCATGCTCGTACACCCTCTCCCCCACCTCACAGTCCTTCAGTTCGGGCGGAGGTTCGGGGAGCTTCAGCGTCTCGGCGGAGTCCGGTTGCAGCTGGAGTGCGACCACGTCCCAGGGATGGATCCACATCACCGGTGGGTCGAGCGGGAGCGGCAACGGTACGGTCTCATTCACCGTCGACACCAGGTCCAATGCCAGCGATCGCAGCGGCTCGATCACGGTGGCCGACAAGAGCTTCACCATCAGCCAGTCGGGGGCGAGCTCGTGCACCTATTCCATCTCACCGAGCTCGCGATCGCACAGTGCAACTGGAGGTTCAGCCACCGTCAGCGTCACGTGCGGTGGCGGTTGCTCGTGGGGCGCTTCGTCAAACAAATCGTGGATCACGGTCAGCGGTGGATCGAGCGGCAGCGGCAACGGGACGGTGTCGTACAGCGTCGGAACCAACTCGGGCAGCAGCTCGAGAACCGGAACCATCACGATCGCGGGAAAGACATTCACGGTCAGCCAATCCGGCACCGGCGGCTCGTCCTCGTCCGGTGACAACACCTACTATGCGGTCATCGCGCACACGACGGGCGCCAACGACAGCGTGTGGAAGTCGAGCCTCTCCATATGCAACGTTTCGGACACAAACGCTTCCGCCGTCCTCACCTACCAGTATGGAAGTAACAACAGGGTGGTTCGAAACGTCGTGATACCACCGTATGGTTTGGCCGAATGGACGGATGCTCCGGTCGACCTGTTCAATGTCGGTGGGAAATCATCGGGTGTGGTTACGATCGAGTCCGACTCGCGGCTTCTGATGGCGGTGCGGACGTTCAACTCGAGCGTCGACGGCACGTTCGGTCAATCCCTTCCCGGGGTCTCGTCGTCCGTATCCATGACAAGCTCACAGTTCGGCATCATCAGCCCGGTGAGAAGGACGCCTCAGTTCAGGACAAACATCGGAGTCATCAACACCGGCAGCAAGAGCTGTACGGTCACCGTGATCTTCGGCGACACGGGCGGGTGGGTGATCGGAGAACCAATCACCTTCAGCCTCGCGCCCGGAGAGTGGAAACAGACCAACGAAGCCTTGAAGAAGGCGGGGATCGGTCGCGCCGACGCAGCGGTCGCACTGATGCAAGTCAACACTGCCGGCGCCGAGGTGTGGGCGTACGGGACGGTGATCGATAACTCGTCCGGAGACCCGACGGCGCTGGGCGTAGCGATCTTCGATTAAGTCGGAGAGGATCGCGAGCTCATCATTCTCCGCGGAGTTGCTCGCGGCCTGCGGACGCGGTGACGCGGCGTCATGAGCGGGCGGCCGATGGCCGGCGTCCGCCTGCACCGTCGGGTTCGGGAACGGGATCGGAATCGGGATCGGAAACCCGCCCAACCAACCAATGTGCGGGCGGGACGCCCGCACCACAACGCTCATACGTCCGATGTTGTGGTGCGGCCGTCTTGGCCGCACGAGATTCCGACATCCGTCCGGCTTCGCCCGCTGGACCGCGCCGGGACACGCCCAGCCGTGGTAGATTCGCGCGAACTGAGAGGTCTCGCGATGAAGCCCAACACTCACATCGAAGACAGCCTGGTCGACAACGCAGCTTCGTTCACCGATCCGTTCTTCCAGCGATTCGAGGTGCGACCTGCACCGACTCCGTTGGAGCTCGGGAAGGGCCTTTCGAAGACCTACTCGTTCCCGACGTTCTACGCCGACGTGACGTGCGCGATCGCGATCTTTCTCTGTGACTACGGGCGGGCCGAGGCGATCTTGCCGCACCCCTCGATGAAACCGGTCAAGATGCCCGGAGGCCGGTCAGTCGTGCTCCTTTCCTGCTACCAGTACAAGAACGTGATGAACATCGCCCCCTACAACGAGATCGCAATGACAATCCCGATCATGGTGGGCGCCGGATACGCCCCGCCGCTGCTGCCCCTCGTGATGGATTTCAAAAGGAAGGGGTACTTCGTGTTCTCGATGCCCGTGACCTCGCTCGAGAACCAGATCCGCGGCACCAGGATCTGGGGGCTGCCGAAGATCGTGGAAGAAATCGATATCTCGACCGAGGGCAACAACTGCACGACGGTCGCCAGGGACGCGAGCGGCGAGGTCTACTTCGAGCTGTCGGTGCCGAAGTCGGGTTCTGGCAAGCACTTCGACGAAACCGGATTTCTCTACAGCATGCTCGATGGGAAACTTCTGAAGAGCCAGACCAACTTCAAGGGTGATTTCACGGTCAACGCGAACCCGAGCGTGTTGTGGAAGAAGGGTCAGCGGTCCGAGACCCCGGCGTTGCAGATCGGGTCATCCTCGCGAGGCGATGATTTGAGATCTTTGCAGATCGAGGAGGCCGCCTTTCAGTTCCGCTATGCGGAGAGCATGAACAGCTGCTTCGATCTGCCGCTGGAGAAGTGAAGGGCAGCCTACGTCTCGTCCGATTGTGGTGCAGGCGAGACGCCTGCACCACAAAGACTCTGGCTCAGAATTTTGGAAAATATTTGGATAAAATGAGGATATTTGATATCTTGCGGCGTCTGTTGCCGGCCAACGGGGCCGGCTTCTGTATGGGTGGACGCAGTGTTCACCACGATTTGCGAAGCGGGCGCGCCCTAGAAGGCAGCGCTCAGGGAGAAATAGAGAGTTATGTCGAAGAAACTGTTTGTTGGAAGTCTGAGCTGGGATACGAACGACGAGGGCCTGCGCAACGCGTTCGGCGCCCACGGCGAGATCACCGAGGCGGTTGTGATCAGCGATCGCGACACCGGCCGCTCGCGTGGTTTCGGCTTTGTCACCTTCGAAGATGACGAGGCGGCGGACAAGGCCGTTGCGGCCATGAACGGTACCGAGCTCGACGGTCGTACCATCCGCGTTGACGTGGCCCAGGCCAAGCAGCGGTCCGGTGGCGGTGGCGGCGGTCGCGGCGGCGGTCGCGGTGGCCGCGGCGGTTACGACGGCGGCTGGTAAACCTCTGTCATTCAAATCGAGCCCCTCCCTCGCGGAGGGGCTTTTTTATGTTGTTCGTCCGCCCACACTGATACAAGATCCAAGATGCAACACCCAACCGCCCGCCCGCGATTCTGTTGTGCAAGGGCGGCAGACATTTTGCCCGTTTGTGGTGCGGGCGTCCCGCCCGCACTTCGTCGATGGCTGTGGAAACAGCGGGCGAGACGCCCGCACCACAAAATCGCCGGCACGGGAGGCTGCGGAATCAGATTGTTTCGTCGCGGGAGAGCCCCAGCTCCTCCCACAGGAAGCCGAAGTCGAACTCGCACATCGGCCAGGAGGAGGCGCGGGTTCGCTCCTCGGCCTCGAGGAGTTGGGCGATCACTTGAGGTCGGTGCTCCGGATCGGCGGCGGCCTCGCGGGGTGACAGGTCACCGAGCGCGGGCGCAGCGTCGTCGAGCCATTTTCGATAGTGCTTTTCGAGGACCTGATGGACCACCTGTCGCTGCTCTTCGGGTGGGGTCTCCGAGGCCTCCTCGCCCGTCGGCTCGATCCCGACCTCCGCCAGCATTTCTGAGGTCGCTTCCTGGGTGTTGATTTCCTTGAGGACGATCCGATCACCGAGCTCCTCCACCAGGCTGGAGTTGGCCCTAGACGCCCGCGCCAAAGATTGGGTCTGGACGGTGATGCGATCCTCCTCGAGGGTCAGATCCGCCAAGACCTTGGTGCTGCCCTTGCTCGGGCCCAGCCAAGACCAACAATGACCGCCGCCCCCCCTCTCTCGTCGGAAACCCCGGCCCGCGTCGAGGCGCTCGACGATCTCATCGTGTGCACCCCCGGCGACGTCGAATACGACGGTGCACAGAATCAGCGGATCGCCGTCGGAGGTGACGGGCGCCGGGAGGAGCTCTGTTGCCGGCTCGGTTTCCTCGTCGGGGATCTCGTGCCTCCACTCATCCTCGAGGTAGGCATGACCGAAATCCTCGACGGCGCTGACCAGTGACTGGTCTTGCCACAGAGCGATGATGTCGCGAACGATCTCGAGGTCGACCGCGTCGGGCGCACCGTCGCCGTAGCGAAAGGCCTCGGACACGAAGCGCACGGGCTCGATCTCATCGACCATCAGCCACGCGATGTCACGCAGATCGTCGAATCGTTCCCGCGCTTTCTCCGCCGAGTAGGGAGGCAGCTCCTCGCGCCGGTCCGGGATCCATCTCGCCGGCAGGAATTGAAACATCAACGATTCGACCTTCCAGCGCTCCTCGTGGCGGCGTTCGAGCGAGCCTTCGTAGGCCGGGGGCTTCCACTTGAAGACAGGAGCAATTTCGTCGGACAGAACATCGATCTTCAGGGGCATGGTTTTCGCCCATGATCCCAACGGATCGATGTCGGGCTTTTTCCCCGGCTCATCGAGGCGGAGCATGGCGACCAGCGTCGCGGCGACGGTGATTTCGGGTGTGCTCTTTTCCGGCACGAGCCCGGCTGCCACGACATCTGCCAGCACCAGGTGGAGGCCGAGGCGGATGAGCCCTGAGTCCACCACGTCATCAGGGAGCTTGGCCAACGCCGCCGCAAGCTCGTCCGGCAGAGGCTCGGCTTCGGCGAGGCGGCGGCGCTCCTCGAGCAACAATCTCTTCCGCCCGGTGACGGCGTTGAAGACGACCCCACCTCTGAGCAGGTTGAGGAGGTCGTCGTCCGGTTCTTCGAGAGTTGCCTCTCGCAGCAGGCGCAGGAGGCCATCGAGCTCCGGATTCCACACACCGTTTTCGATGATCTTGCGAATGCGAGACGGATCGAGACCGGCCGCAGTCTCCTCGACCTTGTCAGCGCTGGAGGCATCGGCTTGTTGCAGCGCCACCAGCAGGTTTTCTGCTACCGAGTCGAGCTCGACTCCGCGGAGTGTCGAGACGAGTTCGGAAGCGACCCGCAATCTCGGCTCCTCTGGCCAATCTGTCAGACGATCAATGGCCGAGACCACACGTCGCGCAGCCTTCTTGATCCGCCTCTTCGGCACCTTTTCGTCTTTTTTTTGCAGGGCCTCGATCTCCAGCTGTTCACCGACCGCGTCGAGGAGGTCGTAGACGGCCCCGGTGGGCAGCGCATCGGCCGGCATGCGCTTGAGGGCGATTCGCTCCATCAGGACGTGAATGCCCCGCGCGGCCAGTCTGATCTCGGCCTCGAATGGAGCGCGATCGGCTGGATGTTTGCTCGTCATGACGCCTCTATCGAGCGTAGCACCCTACCTACCCAACCGGATACAGGGTCCAGGACCTGTGACGGCACAGCCGCAGATCTCCTGACATCGCTCATATATGCCGCCCTTTTTCGCTGAACCGTCTTGCGATCAGGATGACTGGAACATGACCCCGAGAATCGCGGCGGCCAACTCCTCCGGAACCTCTTCCTGAAGGAAGTGACCGGCATTGGTTTCGATCACTTTGGCGTCAGGGAAGAGCTTCTTGATGCCTTTGAGGGAAGGTCCGAGGATCGGATCGCGCATGCCCCATACGAGACGGACCGGGCCGGTGAATGACCGGGCCCAGTCCTCGGCCTCCTTCAACGTCCGATACGTCGGGCTGTCGAGGCTCAGCGGCACGAGCCGCGTCAGCGCCAGCGGCGCCGTTCGATCTTTGAAGGCTCGCAGCGGCCAGCGGTAGGCTCGGCGTTCATTGCGTCCAATGCTGCCGCGGTCACCCTGCGCCATGTGGAGGATCGGAATCGGGAAGTTGAAGACCCGGAAGACCAGGTCGCTGACGAGGGGCAAGTGTGAGAAGCGATGGAAGGGCGTCCTCCGTGGCTCGTGGCTCGGCACGCGGATGGCGGTGTTGGAGAAGACCGCACTACGGATCCGTTGCCGGTTTCTGGCAGCCATGACGCTGATGATCGGCCCGCCCCAGTCCTGCCCGGCGATGGTGATGTCTTCAATATCAAGGGCCTTGACCAGAGTCGAGATACGGTCGGCGTGGAAATCCAGGGTGTGGATCCGCGGGTCACGCGGCTTCGAGCTGAGGCCGAGGCCGATGAGATCGGGGGCGATGACGCGGACGTTCTCCCGTACGAGGAGCCGGATGACCTTACGCCAGAGGTAGGACCAGGTGGGGTTGCCGTGGAGGAGGAGGATCGGTGCGCCTTCACCTTCGTCGATGAAGTGGATCAAGTGATCGCCGTCTGCAAACGCGCGGCGGTTGAAGGGGAGCTCCTCAGAGAGCCACGAGGGCAGTGGGGGCGGGGGAAGGAACTCGGAGGCCATAACGGATTCACCATGACACGACCAAGATCCAAGGCGCAACTGGAATCACATTGGGGAGGGGATTAACCCCTCCCCTAACCCGTTTGTAGGGGCAGGGTTTGTCCCCGCCCGTGTTCAAGCCGGTTGTTCTGCAAACCGGAATGTTTGTTACATGTTCCCGGTTTTCAATACCGAGCAAGCACAATCTAGAAACCGGACCCGTTGATCGGGCAATATCAACGTGCGGGGGAAACACTGACCCGAGGGGGGACAGAGTCACGCCTCGCAAACCGAACGGAGGAGTTTCATGCGTCGTATGAGTTGTGTATCTGTAGTATGTGTTGCGCTGCTCTGCCTGCCGGCCCTGGCAAACGCCGGAACCGAAGCTGAGGTCATCAAGCTGACCTACGACCAGTGGGCCGCAGAGATCGCGAAAGACGCGGACGCGTCGGCGGCGATCATGGCCGACGATTACACCGAGTTCAACGCTGATTTCCCGACCCGGATCGACGGCAAAGCTCTCAATCTGCGGCTTGCCGCTGCTCTGACAGAAGGCGGAGGGAGCATGCTCGCCGGCGAGATGGCCAACGCCAAGGTTCAGGTGTATGGGAACGTCGCGATCCTTACCTACAACTTCCTGGGCGTCAATAAGAATTCGGATGGTGAGACCTCGCCAAGCCTGGCGAAATCGACCAGGGTGTACGTGAAACAGAACGGAAACTGGATGCTGGTGCACGCCAACTTCGCACCTGTTGGCGACGACGATTGATTCGTAGGGGCGGCATCTGCCGCCCTCTTGTGGTGTTCCTGTGGTGCGGTTGTCTCGGCCGCACTTCTTTTGTTGCTGTCGACCGCAATGGAATCGGGCGGGCGAGACGCCCGCACCACAAAATCGGACGTAGCTAGCCCGAATACCTCACCAGCTTCCTGCTGCGGGCGCCGATGCACCGCACCCAGCGGTGTTTTCTCGCCTCGGGGTGCTCCACGAACTGTTGAGTACGAGTCCGCGCCCCTCAGGTCGCAAACCCCACTGGGCACGGCACCTCGTCGCCCTCGCGACGAAACCCGGTGAGATATGCGGGCTAGACCTTCAACAGTTTGAAGGCGTGCATCCACTGGTTATTGTTGAAGCCAGGGATGCACCACAGGATGCAAAGGGGCTCGATGGCGCGGGCCGCCTCGGCGCCACCCATATCCTCGGTCTCCCACCCGAAGAGGTCGAGGATCTCGGTGACCTCTGCCTTGGCGCCGGCGTCGTTGCCGCAGATGAACATGGTCGGCGGGCCGCCCGGGAGATCCGGGTTGACCATCAACGCGTTGCCGACACAGCTGAAGGCCTTGACGAAGCGGGCCTCGGGCGTGGCGGCCTGCAGCTTTTCCATCAGCGATTCATCGAGGTCGGTGAAGAATTTGAGGACACCGCCCTCGGGCGGTGCGTCGGCGATGGGGTTGGTGGTGTCGATCACCGTCTTGCCGGCCAACGCGGGCCCGGCGAGACGTGCGGCCTCCCCCGCCGCGGTACCCTTGACGGCGAGGACAACGAGGTCCGCGTGGTTCGCGGTCTCCTCGACGGTGCCGGTCGCCACCGATGGCGACGTCCCCGCAGCCCATTCGGCGAGGTTTTTCGGCTTGCGGCTCCCGATCATGGTTTCGAAACCGTGCCTGGCGAATCCCGCGGCCAGCACCCGGCCGACAATGCCCGAACCGATGACGCCGATTTTCGCGGTCATGAGGAGTACCTCCATTTGTCATGAATGGAGATATTCGCCGCAGAATTCCCGGAAAATGCTGTTATCTCCGGGGAAGTGAGGGGGTCCTCGACTCACTCCGGCCCCGCTGGCATCGACGAATTGCGGGCGAGACGCCCGCACCACAAATCAAGTCTGCTGGCGGTACTTCTTCTGGAGCTCGACGACCTGCTCGTGGAACGTGGGGAAGCGGCTCCACAGGTCCTTTTCGCAAGCCGGCAGCTCATCACACTCGATGCAGCAGTCGAGCCCCCTGTCGAGAGCACACGACCGCACGTCGCAGCGCTTGAGCACGATACCCTGGGGTTTGTCGAGCTCCTTGCAGCCATAGCAGATGGCCTGCTCTTCGTTGAACACGAGGCCGAAGCGCTGTTCGATCTTCCATTCCTTCCAGGCCTCTTTCTTCAGCGCGACATTGTTCTCCAGGGTCGCCTGGAGGAATTTGCAGTCCTTCGGGCAAATGTAACCGCAGAAGGTGCGTTTCCTCGGGTCAATCGGCTCGTCACCTGCGTACGCCGCAAACGGGAACTGCGCACATACACAGAGACCACACACGGTGGCGCCGGTGGCAAGAAAGGTCCGACGGTCTATGGGTCGAGAAGTCATATCGCGGCTCCTTTGCGACGAATCTATCCCAGGATCTAACGTTGTTTGCACGGCTTGGTTTCAAGAAGCGGATGAGTTTCAATACCAAACTCGAATCCGAGGCGTGTTCCCGGGCCAAGCCGAGGTTTCCTCAAAAAAAACCCGATGAACCGATTGAAATAGAAGAAGATACTTGATATGGTTTTTCCCCCTAGCCGGCCACCGGGGCTGGCTTCTGAATGGGTGGACGGAAGGTCCACTGCGATTTCGAAACGGGCGCACAGGTGCGTGGTAGCGCTCAGGGAGATGAGAAGAGATATGGCGAAGAAACTGTTTGTTGGAAGTTTGAGCTGGGACACGAACGACGACGGCCTGCACGCGGCATTCAGTCCCTACGGCGAGATCTCCGAGGCGATCGTGATCAGCGATCGCTACACGGGCCGTTCTCGCGGTTTCGGTTTCGTCACCTTCAATGATGACGAGGCGGCCGACAAAGCCATCGAGGCCCTCAACGGGACCGAGCTCGATGGGCGCACCATCCGCGTGGACGTCGCCCAGGCGAAAGAGCGCACCGGTGGCGGCGGTGGACGCGGCGGTCGTGGCGGCGGACGCGGCGGAAACGACGACGATCGCTGGTAAGCAGAAACCAATCCAACCCGAAGCCCCTCCCTCGCGGAGGGGTTTTCTTTTTTCCACCCAGTCGTTCATCCGGCTTCGTCGCTTCGCAGCTACGCCGGGACAGCCTCCGCCGACAGCGGATGCTGGAATAAAAATGATGACCTGTCTCATATAGCAAAGCAGGAATGGACGTCACAAGCACTTCAATGACGAGCTACCTCCCGCCGGAGGTCATGGCCTATCCCGGCAAATGGCTGGTGGCCGAAGGCGCGTCCGGCCCCGAAGGTGTATTTCTGTTTTTCAATCGAGTCGAGATCGGACGCTTCCACGAGAAGCGCCGCCTGCCCGGAATGCTGCTCGTCAACGACCAGACGGTCTCCTCCCGCCACTGTGTCATCACCCAGGAACCTGACGGACGGTGCTTCGTGCGCGACATGAGTCGCAACGGTACCCGAGTGGACGGGCGCCGGCTGACCCCGAACCAGGCCACGGAGATCGAGATCGGACAGGTGCTGGCGATCGGCAGGGGGCTTCGGCTGCGGTTGGACGGCCGACCGCCGACGGAGTTCACGGCCGATTTGGCCGAGATGGCCGAGATGGCCGAGTCGGCGACCCAGGGAATCACGGAGAGAACCGTTGTCACGATTCTGGTCGGAGACATCCGCAACTACACGACCCTGGTTCGCATGGCCGATTCGACCGGGCTTCAGGACTCGGTGAACCGGGTGTTCGGGCACCTGGAGGCTGAGGTTCAGACCTTCGGCGGCACGCTCAAGGAGTTTCAGGGTGACGCGCTCTTCGCTTTCTGGGAGAAGGGATCGAACGGATGCCACGCCACCGAGGCGTGTCGAGCGGCACTTCACCTCCAGAAAACGGTCGGCAAGCTCGCCGCCGATCCTTCGGTGTGGAGCGTCGCCGGGTTCCCGTTGCGGATGGACTTCGCCCTCGCCACGGGGCTGGTGACGATCTCCGGTTACGGGAACGACGGCGCCCTGAGCCTGTCGATGGTCGGCGAGTCGGTGGTGCTGGCCTTTCGAATCGAGAAGTTCGCCAACAAAAAGACGGGCCCGATCATCGTCTGCCCGATCACGCGCAAGATCGCTGGCGAGGCTTTCAAATTCAAAGACCTCGGGAAATACCGGCCGAAGGGCTTCGACCAAGAGCAGAACCTGTACGCGTTGGTGAAGGCGAAGAGGTAGGCTCTCTTGTGGTGCGGCCGTCCCGGCCGCACATCATCGACGTCCGTGGCAGCGTGCGGGCGAGACGCCCGCACCAGAATGTCTACGATTTCTTCTTCCGGCGTTTGGCTGGCTTCTTCTTCCCGGTTAGCCTCTCCCCCACTCTCTTCGCCATCGCCTCGGGGTCGCCGCCGGAGATGATGATCGTGTCACCCTTCTTTTTCTCGACGGCAACATCGAGCTCGATGGTCGTGTCGGTGATCGGAAAGACAACATCGACCCTGGTCCTGGTTCCCGCGGTAACGGCTCGCTCCTCGCCCTCACTCAAGAGATGCCACCGACCTTCATCGTCGAGGAGGATCTCGTGACCCGCCATGGTCACCGCCTCGTAGAGACGCCGGAAGGCGGGGGCTCGTTTGTCCTTTTCGTTGTGCAGGCGGTCGAGCTCGGCGAGGACGGCGTCGGCCGGGGTCGGGCGACTGAGGGCCGGTGTCCTCCCCTCCGACGGGAGCGCCACGAGCTCGTCGTAGAGATGTTCCGTGAGACTCCGAACGGCGGTGTGGAGATTGGCATGGATCCAGGTGGCGGCGTCGGCGAGGTCATTCATGTGTCGGGTCATGGCGCCCTCGGCGTTGCGGACCGAATCCCGAAAGGTATCGACATCGCGCACGATTCTCTCGATCTGCTCGATTTCGGCGTTGATGCGATCCCAGGCCCGCTCGATCGCTGCGGCGGGGACCCTGCGTGCGGCGGCGGCCCGCGCGTGATAGAGGATGATCGCCTTGAGCAATGCCGTGGCCGCCATCAGGCGAACACCGTCCAGACCCGCGTTCGGAAGAAAGACGGCGGTGTATTCACCGGTGTCTTCGATGAACATCGGTCCGCGTACACCGGTCAGCCGGCTCGCTAACGAAACCATCAGGCCGTATTTGACACCGGTCTTTCGGAGGTCGCGGCGGAACTTCTCGAGCTCGGGACCGGGCACATCTCTCGAGTAGAGCTTGACCTCGACGCGAGCCTGGGTTTCCGGGTAGGGATCGAGGTCAAACCAGGCCTCGATGTCGGCCTCGCCGGCCTGTTCGGAAACCACTTTGAACGAGTCGCCAGGGAACGACGCCTCGAGCTGCCGACTAACGATTTCCTCGCCAATCTCGCCAAGGCGCTGCGATTTCTGTGCTCGTTCCATGATCTCGTCGAGGGTGCCCTTGAGATCGTCCATACGCTCGGTTACGGGCCGGAAGTAGCGCGCCATTTGATCCTCTCCCGCCGCCGCCTGGACGAGATTGAGGACGAGGTGCCCGGCGCGGAGCGTGTCCTCGACCCGCGCGGCGAGCTGGTCGCCGGGGATCTCGCGCAACCACTCGGCGAGGGCTTCGTCGGTGATTTCAATGTCGAGGTGGAAGGATTCGGCGGCGGCATCGAGATCGGTCATGGGGACCTCCGTGATTCTCCGATTGTAAGACCTCGAGGGAGGTTGTGGTGCGGCCGTCTCGGCCGCACATCATCGATGTCCGTGGCAGCGTGCGGGCGGGCTTGTCACGGCGAAGCCCAACGGGCGAAGCCGGAACGCCTGCAACACAAACATTCGTCCGATTTGGGTTGAGGTTGCGCTCAGGGCCGAAGCGGCAGGAAGTCTTCAGGACGGGCTTCGACATCCGCGGCTTCATCGAACATCTTCTCGTCCAGCTCGATCAGGAGGTCGAAGCGAAGACAGAAGTTCGGCCGGCGGCCGGCACCGGGAGGCCTGATGCAGCGGAGACGTCCCCACAGGTTGCCAACGTCCTGCTGCGTGAGGTTTCTGGCGGTCTCCGGTTCGACGTAGCCGAGGTGCGATTCACGCTCCGCGCCCTCCCCGTCGAGGAAGGTGCCGATGATTCTGATCGCACCCGAGCCGTGGCCGTTATCGGCCTCCCGTTCAAACCTGAGCCAGCGAAAAGAACCGGTGAAGAAACTCAACACCTCAGAAGCGCGCGAAGGGCTGTTCAACTCGGCCACCCGGCAGTTGGTGTTACGGACGTACCAGTCTCCGGGCCGATCCTGTTGCACGCGAATGGTACGCAGCGGGCACTCGGCGTCGAGTGACTCCTCGTAATACCACCCGTCTGCGTCCATCAGCAGGCCGGAAGGTCTGATCTCGACGGAGGCTGCCTCACCAGGCTTAGGGCCAAAAATGGAGGACCAGATGCTCATCCACCTCTCCGCATTTCCTTGTCAAATCAAATATGGTCAAAAATTACAATCTGCTTTCCAACCTAGATTTATTTTACCACGCACAGAATCCGATTCCAAGCACCCTACGAAGCAATCCGCCGAAGATCTTTCTGTTCCATGAGATCGAACCGGATCATGTACTTCGAGTCGCGTCCGGGGGACGGAAACCTGATGAAGCGGATCCGCGCCCACAGTTTTCGAACGTCCACGCCTTCGAGATCCTCGGCCATTTCCGGCTTGAGGAAGCCGAGGTGGACCGAGAGCTCTTTCCCCGATTTTTCCCGGTAGGTGCCAATGACTCTCACAACGTTGTTGGTCTTGAACCCGTTGGGCTCGCGTTCGAGCCGCAGCCACCGGTAGGAGCCGGCAAAGAACCGGGCGACTTCTTTCTCGCGCTCCGGCTTGTTGAGGCCGACGATTCCGCATGAGGACTCGAGAGTCGTCCAGTCGCCAGGTCGCTTCTGATCGATCCGTACGGTGCTCTGCGATTTCGAGAAGTTCTGAGACTCCTCGTAGTACCACCCCTCCTCATCTCTCAGCACTCCCGCCGCCCTGACCTGTTTGTGGGCGCTTTTGTCGCTCACCGCCTTGACGATCGCAGACCAGAAGCTCATCTCCATTCTCCTCATTTCAATGTTCATTAGTAAAAATGACCTATATAAATTCCAGCTACATCAAATCGTACCATATGAATTTCATACCTGATACAGAAATTTCGAAAATCTTCCCTTCATTCCAAACTTCCAGAAAAACCATGTAATATCTCCCCTAAGAGGATCGGGGGGAGAGATATGAGAAAGGCGAGCGCGATGGGGTTCGGACGGCGACTCCGGGAGCTTCGCGAGTCGCTGGATGTGACGCAGGCAGAGCTTGCAGACGCCGCACAGATGGACCAGAGCCTGTTGTCGAAGTACGAACGGGAGGACGTGAGCCCGAGTTGGCTGCAGATCGAGCGTCTGCTCGAGGCGTTGGGGCAGTCACCGTGCGCGCTTTTCCCGGATGAATGTTCGTCGCACCTGGGCACCGACGAGGGCTTTTTCAACATGAGCTATTTCTCGGCCATGCCGCAAGACCCATCAGGAAGCGACAACCCGACGGCCACCTTCAAGGTCCACCGGGAGTCCCCCCTGGTCAAGGTCTTCCGCCTGCCGACGATCTCGAAGCGCTTTATCCTCGTGCGTGCCGAGGAAGACATCATGATCCCGGATTGGTATCCGGGCGATCACCTGATCATCGACTCCAAGCTGGAAGCGAAGCCGGGCCGCGTTGTCGTCGGATACCTCGACAACGAGCCGGTGGCGCGCCGACTGGTGCGAGACAAGAAGGATCTGCTGCTGATCGCCTCCAACCGCAACTACCCGCCGATCCCGTTCGTCGAAAAGAAATGGATCAACGTCGGCGTGGTGGTCCACGTGGTGCGGGATATGGGGAAGAGGTATTCGGGGACGGAGACCGATTGAATTCGGAATTCGGAATTCAGAGTCTTCCCCCGCCCGGCCATTCGAATTTCGAATTTCCCGACCGCCCTCCCCGGCGCGGCAGGGACTTGTCATACTCACACCGAGGAGGATCTCTCGATGCAACGACTGACGATATATATGTGCGTCGTGTTCATGCTGGCGGCCCTGGCACCCGCGATCCACGCCCAGGAGAGCGAGGCACCGACCGGCAGGCTCATGGTTGTGTGGACCAGCGCGGATCCAGATGTCGCCGACAAGGTCTGCCTGATGTACTCTCACGCGGCAAAGAAGTACGGCTGGTTCGCAGAGGTGCATTTGGTGGTATGGGGACCGTCCCAGCGCCTGCTGGTCGGCGACCCGGCGATCCAGGCCAAGGTCAAAGCGATGCAGGAGGATGGTGTCGTGGTCGAGGCCTGCGTGGCGTGCGCCACCGAGCTCGGGCTGGTCGATCAGATTCGGGCCCTCGGCTACGAGGTGAAGGGGATGGGGAAACCCTTGACCGAGGCTCTCAAAGACTCCGATACAGAGGTGATCACGTTCTAGTCCCTCGCTGCGAGGCTGGTCAGACGCAAGATCAGGACGGCGACGTAGCTGCGAAGGTCGGCGGCGCTGACCTCGCCGGGCGGCTGCTCGTCGTCCCCGAATTCGAACTCAGACAACGCCTGCACGAGCTCGGCAGGTGTCACCTCGGGATCCCGGTGGGCGGCCGCCTCGAGATGATCTTCAACGGTATAACCGGCGATCTCGAGCGCCCTCAGGTCCACGAGGTCACCGGGCCCGAAGTGCGATCGCAGGGAACACAGTATTCTCGCCATGATCTCCTTCGGGCGGTCGACCCGGATTTCCCCGATGACCGTCTTCTCAGGCTGCACCTGCGGGCAGAGATCCTGGGCGATGTTGACGACAAGTGAGTCATCTCCGCGGCGAAGGAGAAATTTGCCGTACGCCTCCGGAGCCTCGAGCCTCTGAATCTTTGCACCGATGTCGCTCGCCGCTTCGAGGAGAGCCGCCTCACCGACACGCACACGATCCTCGACCGTACAGAGCTCGAGACTTTCGATCGAACGGTGGTGGATATGGTATCCCGCCAACGCAGCTCCGCCGGTCAGGAAAAAACCGCTCTCCCGGGCGAAGAACGCGTCGAGGACTTCCTCCTGAAACGAGTCGAAGCCGATCATGATTTTGCCCTCCCGAAGACGCCCTCAGGCCCCACTGAATCAGGTTATCACGTAGCAGAGCGCTCACGAGATCGGCGTGTTGAGTGTTTTCCTCTGGCATCGACATCGAGAGCGTGGAAAGCCGCGCGCTGGGAGCCTCGGAGACCGCCCAAGCGCTGACGAACGCGCACACGCCGTTCAACGACGTGGTGGTGTTGCCGCTGGGAACGGCCCGG
>Ga0307423_1000855_pt1 | contig 19579 bp, 18 predicted proteins | sample SalMarWE160310MG_FD_202154 | JGI IMG/M metagenome (GOLD analysis project Ga0307423, IMG submission 202154) | Salt marsh sediment microbial communities from the Plum Island Ecosystem LTER, Massachusetts, United States - WE1603-10 | ecosystem: Environmental > Aquatic > Marine > Intertidal zone >...
TAAAAACAAACTATAAGATATTTCCTGTTGGAAGACTTGATTTTAATACAACTGGCGTCATAATTCTTACTAATGATGGTGAATTTACTAATAAACTCACTCATCCAAGGAATAAGATAATACGTGAATACGAAGTAAGATTAGATAGAGAATTGGAATTTAAGGATGAGCAGCTTTTGTTAACAAGTGTTTTTATCGATAACAAGAGAGGTAAGTTTAATTCAGTATTATTTAAGAAGAAAAAAGACCGAAGGACAGTGGTGGTTACCTGCACAGAAGGAAGGAATCATTTTGTCAAAGATATGTTTGGAGCTCTTAAATACAATGTTGAGAGATTACATCGAAAAAGTTTTGCCGGAATTAAAGACGATCTACCCATTGGATCATATAGAAAGTTAACAAACGATGAATTGCGAAAATTATATTAAAACTATTCTTAGAATATTCTTCATTTCATTTATTCTTAATTCACAAAGCCTAGCTCAGGATACAACTAAATCTACTCCTGATTCATTACATAAATATTCTTATACAAGCCTAACTGACTTACGACAGCAAATTGATGATATATTTAATGATCAAAGTTTTAGAAATGCAAATTGGGGTGTTGTAATACAATCATTAGCAAACGGAGAATATTTTTATAAAAGAAATGAGGATAAATTTTTTGTTCCTGCTTCTAATCTAAAATTATTTACAACTGCAGCTGGTCTTTTGCTTTTAGGTCCAAATTATAAATTTTCTACAAAAATATGGACCAATGGTTATCGATCTGGTTCAACGCTTTACGGGGATTTAATTATTCAAGGACGTGGGGATCCAACGATTTCCGGAAGATTTTATAACGATGATATTAATTTTGTTTTTGATTCTTGGATTGATTCCCTTGTTGAATTAGGCATCAATAAAATAAAAGGAAATATAGTTGGTGATGATAACCTTTTTGATGATCTTGGTTTAGGTGAGGGTTGGGCCTGGGATTATGAAACTTATTGGTATGCTGCTCAATCAAGCGCAATCTCTTTTAATGATAATTGCGTTGATCTACTTGTATATTATAATTCTTTGAACGATTCTGTAATTGTTCAAGCACAACCTGATTTAAAAAATATAGTAGTTATTAATGAGGTTAAACCCGCTTTAGATGCTGAACAAACCAGAATAAATGTCTATCGTGAACGAGGGACAAATGTTATTACTGTATATGGTCAGATGAAAAAGGGAAATGATACTTTAGTTACCTACTCAACTGTTAGCAATCCAACTCAATTTACTATTCTTGCACTTAAAAACCGTTTGGAAAGCAGAGGAATAAGAGTGAATGGTTATGCAGTCGATATTGATGATTACGATAGAAAATTAGACTATAACAAAATGTCATTATCGTTTACTGGTTATTCAAACGAGCTTAGTGAGATAATAAAAGTGATAAATAAAAACAGCCAAAATTTTTTTGCAGAACAATTGTTAAAAACAATAGGATTAGAGATTAATGGATTTGGTTCTGCTGAAAAAGGAATATCGGCAATTAAAGATTTATTTAGTGAAATAGGGATAAATCCAGATAATATTGTTATGGTAGATGGAAGTGGGTTATCTTATTTAAATATGGTGACACCTAAACAAATCGTTGAAATGCTAAAGTATATGTATTCCAATAAAGAAATGTATCCATATTTTTATAATTCACTGCCAATTGCTGGTGTAGATGGCAGCCTGGGCCGAAGAATGAAAGGTACTACAGCAGAAAATGTAGTCAGAGCGAAAACCGGATTTATCGGGCATGTCAGAAGTCTTTCTGGATATGCGATCACTGGTGATAATGAACCTGTTGCATTTTCTATGATAGCAAATAATTTTAACGTTCCTGTTAAGCTTGCAGAAAATTTGCAAGATTTAGTTTGTTTAAGAATAACTAATTTTAGGAGAAAATAACTTTGGGAAACAATGTTCAACTAACTATTAACGATTTAATAAAAAGACGATACGAAGAACTTGATGAACTAATTAAAAAGGGCGTTGAAACTTTTGCTTATTCATATGATATCAATTCAAACTCTGAAAAAATAAAAGAATCATTTGTTGAAGGGTCTGAACTTAATGTAAGAATTGCTGGCAGAATAATGGCTCTGCGCAGAATGGGAAAAGCATCTTTCGCACATATTCAGGATTATAAAGGTAGAATTCAGATCTATCTGAAGAAAGATGAAATCGGTGATTCCTACGACGCTTTTAAGTTAATGGATATTGGAGATATCATTGGTATTGAAGGTTTTGTTTTCAAAACTAAAACTGGTGAAATTTCAGTTCATACAAAAGAGTTAAAATTACTTAGTAAATCACTGCAGCCTCTGCCTATAGCGAAAGAAGTAAAAGATGAACAGGGGAACAAAATTATTTATGACCAATTTTCTGATAAAGAATTACGATATAGAAAAAGATATGTTGATTTAATTGTTAATCCTGATGTTAAAGATGTATTTATTAAAAGAAGTAAAATAATTTCTGCTTTTAGAAGTTTTCTGGATTCATTTGATTACTTAGAAGTAGAAACTCCAATTCTTCAATCACTTTATGGTGGGGCGGCAGCCAGACCTTTTATAACTCATCACAATACACTTGATGTCGATCTTTACCTAAGAATAGCTGATGAATTGTATTTAAAAAGATTAATTGTTGGCGGTTTTAATGGAGTTTATGAAATTTCAAAAGATTTTAGAAATGAAGGGATGGATAAATCACATAATCCGGAATTTACGATGCTGGAGTTATATGTTCCGTATAAAGATTATAACTGGATGATGGAATTTGTAGAAAAAATGTTCGAGTACGTTTGCCAGAATGTTTTTAATAAACTAACCTTTTCAGTTGATGGGCAGGATATAGATTTCAAATCTCCTTGGAAAAGACTACCAATGATAGAAGCCATTGAAGAAAAAATTGGATTGAATGTACTTAAATGTTCAATGGATGAATTAAAATCATCAGCAAAGAAAGTTGGAATAGATATCAGTTCTATAAATACTAGAGCCAAATTAATTGATGAGATATTTAGTGCTACAGTGGAACCTGGGTTGATTCAACCAACTTTTATCATTGATTATCCTCTTGAATTATCACCCTTAGCAAAAAAACATCGCAGCAAAGAAGACGTTGTTGAAAGATTTGAAGCATACGTTTTTGGTCGTGAGATTTGCAACGCTTTTTCAGAATTAAATGATCCGATTGATCAGAGAAAAAGATTTGAAGACCAGGTTAAAATGAAAGAAGCTGGCGATGATGAAGCTCATCAAATTGATGAGGATTTTATCCGCGCTTTGGAATTTGGAATGCCGCCTACAGCAGGTCTTGGTGTTGGTATAGATCGATTAGTTATGCTTTTAACTAATCAGGCATCAATTCGCGATGTGATATTTTTCCCACAGATGAAACCTGAAGTAAAAAGTTAGAATGGAGAATTTTAATAATGTTTAAGACCTTTAGATATTCATATTTGTTTTTAGCTATAGTGTTGGGCATTGTAGTTGGGATGTCAATTGATAAAATATTTTCTGTAGATAATCTTCGTGATAGTATAAGAAAATTTAATGACGTTCTAACTTTGACAGAGAAATATTATGTAGAAGAAGTTGATACACAAAAATTAGTTGAATCAGCAATAAGCGGAATGCTTAATCAATTAGATCCTCATTCAGTATATATATCACCAGATCAGTTAAAACAGGTTGAAGAATCTTTCCGTGGAGATTTTGAAGGTGTCGGAATAGAATTTCAAGTAGTTAATGATACTCTTACAGTCGTATCAGCAATCTCTGGTGGGCCAAGTGAAGCATTGGGAATATTACCCGGTGACAGGATAATTAAAATTGATAATGTATCTGTAATTGGCATTTCTAATGATGATGTAAGAAAAAAATTACGCGGTAAGGCAGAAACTGAGGTAAAAGTCACGATTATTCGAGTTGGAGTAAAGAATCCAATAGAATACAATATTACACGTGATAAAATTCCTCTCTATTCTGTTGACACACATTTTATGATTGATGACAAAACTGGGTATGTCAGTGTTTCAAGATTTTCAGAAACTACATATGATGAACTAATTGAGGCATTGAATGATCTAGATAAAAAAGGAATGAAACAACTTGTGTTAGATTTAAGAGGTAATCCTGGTGGCTATCTTAATCAGGCTGTTAAAATCAGCGATCTATTTATTAATGATAAGAAAAAAATTGTCTATACTGAAGGAAGAAGAAAAGAATTTGATGAAGAATATTTTGCTTCATATTCGTCAAAATTTGAAAACACTCCATTAGTAATTTTAATAAATCGTGGAAGTGCTTCAGCAAGTGAAATTGTTTCTGGTGCTGTGCAGGATTGGGATAGGGGATTGATTGTTGGTGAAACTTCCTTTGGTAAAGGATTAGTACAAAGACAATTTGAATTATCCGACAACTCTGCGCTGCGTTTGACTATATCAAAATATTATACTCCTTCTGGAAGGCTAATACAGCGTGATTATAAAAATTTGAAAGATAAGAGTGAATATTATTCCGATCTTGACAGTTCGAAGGTTAATGAAGGAGATAATCTTAATCATACCGCTGAACAAGATTCTTCACGACCGGAATATAAAACTTCAAAAGGCAGAATTGTGTATGGAGGTGGTGGAATTACACCTGATTACATTGTCAAGTCAGAGTATATGACGGATTACACAAGAAATCTTTTAAGGAAGAATATATTCTATACATTTATACTTTCATATCTTGATAGAAATAGTGAAAGTATAAAACTAAAATATAAAGATGATTTGAATTTATTTAGAAAAAATTTCATCCTCTCAGATGATATTTTGAATGAATTTATTGGTTATGCAAAATCTAAAGAAGTTGATTTGAATAAAGATGATCTGAAAAAGGATAACATTTATATTAGAGCACGACTAAAAGCACAAATTGCAAGAAATTTTTGGAAAAACGAAGGATGGTATTCAGTATTGCTTTCTATAGATGATCAATTTAATACAGCATTAACTTTGTTTGATGAAGCTAAAGCATTAGAAAATTTAAAGTGAAAAAATATTTAATTGCAATAACAGTAATCCTAATCTCTATTACTATTGTTGGACTTAACCCACTATTGCATAATTATCTAGAATCTAAGTATCCTAAAAAGATAGAAGTAGGTGAGGATATAACTTATGTTGTTAAGTATTTGATGTTTGAGATTGGTGAAATCCACCTTAAAGTTTTAAGGAAAGAAACTTCTGGTAAAGATACTTTATATAGTGCAATTGCTTATATCGATTCCTATTTAGGAATACCATTCGTTGATCTCCATCAAATTTATGAAACAAAATTTGATACAAAGCAAGTATCACACTTCTTTAAAGGAATACTACTCTCAACTGATACAACTTTTACAAAATATAATTTCGATCAATCCAATAAAAAAATTCATATACTTAAGGGTAGAGAAAGAACTAATAAAATTTGGACAGATAGCATTGCAAATTATGATCGTAATTATGAGGATGGTTTGTCCCTTTTTTATTTTGCAAGAATGAGAACAGGACAGACAAAAACTATCATTGTGCCCGTTTTTATAAATGAGAAATATGAAAAAACATTAATAAACTTTTATGAAAAGGTTGAAGATCAGGATATTGATGCAGTAGATTATGATATTGCATGTGTTAGATTAGATGGGGAAACAGAATTTAGAGGAATATTTGGTCTAACTGGTTACTTTGAAGGTTGGTTTTCTGATGATGAAAGGGCAGTTCCAATTATTGCTAAAATGCAGGTTATTATTGGTAGTATCACGCTTGAATTAAAAGAATGGAATAAAAAGGAATGGATGCCGCCGAAATACAAAGATTAAATGATGAGGTAAAATTATTTAAGTATAAAAAATTATACCCAAAAATTCATAAATCTGTTTTTTTAGCATCAGGCGTAAAAATAGTAGGTGATGTTGAAATAGGAGCCTATTCAAGTGTATGGTATAATGTCGTTATCCGTGGAGATGTTCACTATGTAAAGATTGGTGAGACAACAAACATTCAGGACCTCTCAATGCTTCATGTTACAAACGGAAAATTTCCTCTTAACATTGGTAATAAAGTCACTATTGGTCACTCGGTAAAATTACATGGCTGCACACTGAAAGATCTATGTTTGATTGGGATTGGGGCAATAGTATTAGACGGTGCTGTAATTGAGGAAAATTCGGTGGTTGCTGCTGGTGCAGTTGTTAAACCCAATTTTATTGTTCCATCAGGTAAGTTAGTTGCAGGCGTTCCTGCCAAAATTATCAGAAACTTGACCAAAGAGGAAATTTTGGATTTAGAAAAATCAGCAATCAGATATAAAGAATACACAGAAATAACTGTAAGTTCATTAAAATTAAACAATTAATTAACTTAACTAAAGTTTGAAAAACCTAAGAGTTTACTCCAATTATACGGGTATTAGTAAAAAAAAGATACATCAGTTAGTTAATAAATTATCCTTGGAAATGGGATTTTTTATTGAATCATTAGAGATTAATATTATCTCAAGCAAAAAAATAGAAAAAATAAACTCGGTATATCTAAAGCATAATCACTCGACGGATATAATTACATTTAATTATTCTGAAAATAACCAAACTGATATTGATGGCGAAATATTCATATCTATTGATGATGCTATTGAGAATGCCAAAAAATATAAAGTTAAATTAGCTGAAGAAATTAGCAGATTGATTATTCACGGATTATTGCATCTTTTAGGTTATGATGATATGGACAGTAAAAACAGAAAAAATATGAAGCGACAAGAAAATAAATTGCTAAATACGTATAAATTTATTTTATTGTAGTCAAATTAAAAATATTTAATAATAAGCCCTCTAGATTCTTTTTATAAAATATATGTTTGCGGATCATCAAAAAAATTTTCATTTAAAGATATTTCTTAGTATCATTTTCCAGTAAAGTGTAATTTGGTAAATAATTAGATTAATGATCATAAAAACTATAGTTGAAAATTATCTGGACGAACTTAGCAACATTAGGAGATATTCCAATAACACGATAAAAGCATATAAGACTGATCTTAAGGAATTTTTAAGATATTGTGATGATTACAACAAATTTGATATAAATAATATATCTGAGAAATTTATTAAGTCTTATTTAATGGTGTTAAATGAAAAAACATTGGATAAGAAAACTATTTCTAGAAAACTTGCATCAATCAGAAGTCTTTTTAAGTTTGCATTTCAAAAAGATATTATAATTGCAAATCCTACTTCTTTTATTTTAAATCCAAAAACTATTAGAAAATTACCTGAAATTGTTTCTACAGATTTAATTCTGAAGATATATAATGAAGCTGATAAAATTGATGAAAAGCCTGAATTGGTAAAAATAATTTTTGAAATTCTTTACGGATGCGCTTTGCGGGTAAGTGAATTGTGTAATATCAAATATTCTGATTTAGATATGGCGAAATCTCAAATAAGGGTTTTAGGAAAAGGGAATAAAACCAGAGTTGTTCCTATTGGAGAAAAATCTTTAGTTGTATTAAAAGAATATTTGGACTTAAACCCTGTTAATTCTCACTCGGATTATTTGATAAGAAATAAAAATAATCAAAAAATTTATCCACGGTTTGTTCATCGTATTGTAAATAAATACTTAAGCCTAGTCACTGATATCAAAAAGAAAAGTCCGCACGTTCTACGACATAGTGCAGCAACACATATGCTTGATAATGGTGCGGATTTAATGGCAGTAAAAGATATCCTGGGACACGAAAATTTATCAACAACGCAAATCTATACTCACGTTAGCATAGAAAGACTTAAATCAACATATAAAAAATCACATCCAAAATCTTAGTAACGGAGGATAAAATGAATATCCAAATAACGGCAAGAAAATTTAAAGCCCACGATACATTAAAGGAGTTTATAAAAGACCAGATTTCCTCACTTAAAAAATTTAATGATGATATATTAGGAGCTGATGTTATATTGAGTTTTCAGAATAATACAAACAGTATTAAAAAAGCGGAGATTGTAATTGATATTCCGGGTCAGACTATAACAGCGGCTGATCAAACAGAGGATTTTAAAACATCTGTAACTTCGGCAACAGAAAAACTGAGAAAACAATTGGTAACTATTAAATCTAAAAGAGTATCAAAAAAGAGATGATGAAGATTGATCAAAATTCAATAAAACATAAAGAAGACATAAATGTTGGATTTCTTTATGAAAATGCAAAAAATATTTGTAAACTAAAATTGTTGACGGAAAATAACGATTTTGAGAAGAAAATAGTTAATCAAAATTTGCATAGACCAGGATTAGCTTTAACCGGTTTTGTGGATCTTTTTTCTTACAATCGTGTGCAAGTATTTGGAAACACAGAAATGCGATATCTTCAACAATTAACTGATCAAAAGAAGGTGGAATCTTTAGATCGTATTTTTAAGTTCAATTTACCTTGTATTGTTTTAACCGACAATAATGAGCCGTTTTCAATTCTTATTGAAAAAGCGAATAAACATCGTGTTCCGGTATTTAGCACAAGCTATTCTACTACAAAATTAGTTTATCTTTTAAGTGATTTTCTTGATGATCAATTTTCTCCTCGGCTTACCGTTCATGGATCTTTAGTGGATGTATATGGCGTAGGTGTGTTATTCATTGGTAAATCCGGAATTGGTAAAAGTGAAGTAGCTTTGGATCTTGTAGAAAGAGGACATCGTTTAGTTGGCGATGATGTAATCATCTTTACTAAAAAAGGTGAAGGAATTTTGATTGGTTCAGGCACCAAACTAGGCAAACATTTTATGGAAATACGTGGTCTTGGAATAATCGACATTCAAAGCGTGTTCGGAATTCGTTCCATCAGATTCCAGAAAAGGTTAGAAATTGTTGTTGAACTAGAATCTTGGGATGAAGGGAGTGAGTACACTAGAACTGGTCTTGAAGAGCAAACTATTTCGATTATGGATGTTGATATACCTTATATAAAATTACCTATAATTCCGGGTAAAAATATTACTGTGATTTCAGAGGTGATAAGCCTGAATTATCTGCTTAAACATTATGGGCATAATGCAGCTAAAATATTCAACGAGCGCTTAAATGCGAAATTAAGAAATAAGAACAATTTTGAGAACAGGGGAGTGGAGTATTTTGAGCACGATTTTGAATAATTTTTTGATAAATTAGATGTTGACAAAAGGTGCTTTAATCTTTATGTTGCGGCGGCAATTATGAAAAAGTTTTATTATTTCTCAGAAAAGACCCTTAACTTCCTTGAAATAAAGCACTTCAAGGAAAAGCTTATAGTATTTTTTATAGGTTCAGTGGTCGTATTTAGCTTAATTTTGCTTGGGACATTCTACCTAATTTCAAATCTACAGAGTAATCAAGATAAACTTCAATCTCTCGAAAACGAAAATCAACTTTTAAAACAAAAACTGGTATCAATAAGTAAAAATTATTCTAAACTTGAAAATGAATTAAATGATATCTCCAAAGTAAGTAATGATCTTCGTCTCGCCACTAATCTTGAACCGATAAGTAATGATGAAAAATTATTAGGAATAGGCGGTAGTAGATCTATTGTTAATTTATTTTCGGGTACATCACCTGATATTGAGGATGCTTTAAAGATCGTTGATAATGTTACACGAAAATTCGATTTTGAAAAATCACAATTTGATGAAATCTCAGCAAAGTTAAAAGAGAATGAAAACCTTTATGAATCTATTCCTGCAATACTACCTGCTGAAGGACATTATAGTAGCGAGAGTTTTGGAATGAGGCTGCACCCAATTCTTAAAATATATATGATGCATGAAGGTATAGATATAATAGCTAATGTTGGAACTCCTGTAAAAGCTACCGGAAAAGGTAAAGTCGTTTTTGTTGGAATGAAAAGTGGCTTTGGTCTTGCAGTTGAGATTGATCATGGATTTGGTTATAGAACGGTTTACGGACATCTTTCTAGTGCTAAAGTAAAAGAGGGACAAATGGTTAAAAGGGGGAATATTATAGCCAAAACTGGCAATACAGGATTGTCAACTGGACCCCACCTTCATTATGAAGTCTTACATAATGGACAAAATTTAAACCCTGCAGACTTTTTCTTTGATGAATATAATTATTTTGAATCAACCACCAGTAAATAAATTTCCCGGAGGGATTTACTTGCATGATATGGACCGTTGAATTAGCCTACTTTCTTGATGACGCCCCCTGGCCTTCAACGAAAGAGGAATTAATAGAATATGCTGAGCGTATCGGCGCACCTTATGAAGTCATAGAAAATTTAAAGGAACTTGAAGATTCTGATGAGCCTTATGAATCAATAGAAGACATCTGGCCTGATTATCCATCCGATGAAGATTTCTTTTACAATGATGAAGATAATTAAGGATTGGCGCCTTGAGCGCCTTTTTTTATGAACAAATATTTTGATGAAATAATTGGGAATGATCAAGTAAAAGAAATTTTTAATAGCATGTTGAATAGTTCTGACATTCCACATGCTTTTTTGTTCACTGGTCCCGAAGGGGTTGGAAAAGAAAACGCAGCAATTGTTTTTGCTAAAGCAATTAACTTCTCAGAATCCGACTTTCAAAATGGACATAAGAAAATAACACAAATACAAAATCTCTCCGAACCTTATATAAAATATATTCTTTCTTTACCGCGCGGAAAAAATGAAACCGACCAAAATGATCCTTATGAAAAATTAAGTGTAGACGAAATAGAAGCAATTAAAATCGAGTTAGAAAAAAAATCGAATAATCCTTTTTACAGAGTGCAAATTCAAAGAGCAAATTTAATTAAGATTAACAGCATTCGTGATATTAAAAAATTTTTATCACTTAATTATGATGATATAAAATTCAGAGTAATAATAATCTCACAAGCTCATTTAATGAATGAAGAAGCACAAAATGCATTGCTAAAAAATCTTGAAGAGCCACCAGATGGAGTTATTTTTATATTGTGCACTGCTTATCCAGAAAAACTACGCGAAACAATTCGATCCCGCTGTTGGGCAATCCATTTTCAACCTCTAAAAGATGATAATTTAGTTAAAGTACTGACCGAATACTTTAATGTAGATAATGAAGTGGCTAAAGAAGTTACACCATTTGCGAGCGGATCAATTCAGGAAGCAATGCTTTTAATTGAAAATGATTTTGAAGATCTAAGAGAAAAGACAATTAGAATTTTAAGGAATTCTTTTGCAAGAAGATATCAATCGGCATATTCAGAATTTGAAGATGCTTTATCAGAGAATGATCAAATAAAAATAAAACTTCTAATTAAAATGTTGTTGATTTGGCTTAATGATTTTCAAAAATTAAGAATTAATAAATTAGATAATTTATTTTTTACTAAACATAAAGAAACCTTAGAAAAATTTAATTTAAAATTTCCAGACGTAGAAATTGGTGATGTAACAGTTAATCTTGATAAAATCTCTTCCTATCTAAAAAATAATATTAATATCAATCTTGCTGTAAGTAATATAATTTTTCAGCTATCCTCTTTGATTCTCAAGTAAGAATAAATTCATATCTGATTCTTTTACTATTTTTCGTTATTTTTCACATTGTAATAAATATAATTCATTAGAGGGATTTATGAAAAAAGTAGTAATTATCTCAGCCAAAAGAACTGCAATTGGTTCATTCAGTGGTTCCTTAGCATCATTTTCATCCAGTCAATTAGGGAGTTTTGCAATCAAATCTGTTTTAGAAGACTCAAAAATTGATAAGCAATTAGTAGATGAAGTAATTATGGGTAATGTTTTGATGGGTGGACAGGGACAAGCACCTGCAAGGCAAGCTGCAATTTTTGCAGGACTTCCAAACAAAACTGAATGTCTTACAATCAACAAAATGTGTGGCAGCGGATTAAAGGCTGTTATGCTTGCTCAACAGGCTATTGCTTTAGGAGATGCTGATATTATAATCGCCGGTGGACAAGAAAGTATGAGTAATGCCCCATACTTGTTGTTAAATGCTCGCAACGGATATCGCTTAGGTCACGGTGAGTTAAAAGACTCAGTTGTAATGGATGGATTGTGGGATGTCTATAATAATGTCCATATGGGTAATTGTGCGGAATCTTGTGCTAAAGATTTTTCATTTAAGCGTGAAGTATTAGACGCATTTACAGTTGAATCGTACAAAAGAGCAATTGAAGCTACTAATTCTGGAAGATTTAAAGATGAGATATATCCAGTTAAATATTCTACAAGATCAGGAGAAACAATTGTTGATAAAGATGAAGAGCCAGGAAAAGTTAAGTTTGATAAAATACCTAATTTAAAACCCGTTTTTGATAAAAATGGAATAATTACTGCTGCAAATGCTTCAAGTATAAATGATGGTGCTGCAGCTTTGTTAGTTATGAGTGAAGAAAAAGCTAAGGAGTTGGGATTAAAACCATTAGTCGAGATAATTGCTCAAAGTTCTGCAGCTAAAGCTCCCATAGAATTTACAACCGCACCTGCTGATGCAATTAATAAGGTACTAAAAAAAGCAGGAATGTTAACAAAAGATATCCAGCTATTTGAAATTAATGAAGCATTTTCAGTCGTATCTCTTGCGGTAAATAAATTACTTGGGTTAACAACGGAGAATGTAAATGTGAATGGAGGTGCAGTGGCACTTGGACATCCAATTGGGGCAAGCGGTGCCAGAATATTAGTTACACTTATACATGAAATGAAAAAAAGAAAAGTAGAATTAGGTCTTGCTTCTTTATGTATAGGTGGTGGTGAGGCTTCTGCATTAATAGTTAAAAACTATGTTTAATATAAGGAGATTGAATAATGGAAATAAATAAAATTGCGGTTATTGGCGGCGGCACTATGGGGAATGGCATAACTCACATTTTTGCCATGAAGGGGTTTGACGTTTTCTTGACTGAAATGAATGAGGATTTTTACAATAAAGCTATAAAGACGATTTCAAGTAATCTGGACAGACAACTTAAGAAACAGATAATAACTGAAGAAGAAAAAAGTAATGTCCTTAATAAAATAGTAAAAGTTATTGGGGTAGAAAATGTTCCATCTGATGTTCAATTAGTTATCGAAGCTATATATGAGAATAAACAGGCTAAGTTGGGTATATTTAAACAATTAGAGAAACAAATCAATCCAAATTCTATATTTGCTTCAAATACTTCATCTATATCAATCACTGAATTATCTGCTGTTTGTCGATCTGATAAATTTATTGGGATGCATTTTATGAATCCCGTCCCGGTTATGAAACTAGTCGAAATAATCAGAGGCTATTCAACTTCCGACGAAACGTATCAAATTATTAAAAATCTAACCTTAAAATTAGATAAAGAACCTGTTGAAGTTTTCGATTATCCAGGATTTGTTTCAAACAGAATTTTAATGCCAATGATTAACGAAGCTATTTTTACTTTAATGGAAGGCGTTGCATCAAAAGAGGCTATAGATTCTGTAATGAAACTTGGGATGGCTCATCCAATGGGACCTATGACATTGGCAGACTTTATAGGGCTTGATGTTTGTTTGGCAATAATGGATGTTTTATATACTGGTTATAATGATTCCAAATATAGACCGTGCCCACTTTTGAAAAAAATGGTAGCTGCCAATAAACTTGGCAGAAAAACTGGCGAAGGATTTTATAAGTACTAAAAAAATTCTGAACATATCGTAAAATTGAAATCAAAAAAAAATATTATTAATTCTGTTAGTAAGTTAAGATCTTATTTAACTCGACTTGCATTTCCTGAATATACACTTTTTAGCTTTTACGCAATTCTGATCGGTGTAGCTGCTGGATTATCCTCTGTTATTTTTCATCTTTCAATTGTATTTTTTAATGATTTCTTTTTTGGGCGTACAACTCAAGGTTTATTTTTCTTAGGAGCAGCTGCGGTTATATTAATTCCAGCAATAGGTATGTTTATTCAAAGTATTATGATTACCTCCGCTCCCGAAATTTCTAAAAAAAGGGGAGTGTTGGAGGTTATTAAAGCAGTAGCTTTAAGAGGAGGCAGAATCCCTTTAAGAACAACCATTTTTCACTTTATTGCTCCAGTAATTTGTATTGGTTCTGGTGGCACAGTTGGGCCAGAAGGGCCTGCTGCACAAATTGGTGGGGGAGTTGCAAGTAAAATCGCAACATTACTTAAACTTTCTGATCAAAGGAAACGAACTTTTACAGCTGCTGGTGCTGGTGCGGCAATAGCTGCTATATTTAATACGCCGCTTGGTGGAGTCTTCTTTGCTCTCGAAATAGTTCTTCTTAACGACTTTCAAACGACAACCTTTTCAGCTTTAATTTTAGCGTCTGTAACCGCTAGCGCAATTTCGAGGATCTTTCTTGGTAATGAAAGTGTCTTCTCGTTTTCTATACCGCATATTGGCGACTACCAATATTTTTATTTATTTCTTCTTTTTGGAATTCTATGTGGAGTAATCTCAGTTACTTTTTTAAAATATGATGAATTTACATCAAATTTATTCAAGAAAAAAATTCTAAAATTAGTTCCAAGATGGATTGTGATGATTTTTGTTGGGTTGGTTGTAGGAATAAGTGGATATTTTTATAAAGATATTTTTGGAATCGGTTACAACGGAATAAATGATGTTTTGAGGAATTCATTTACATGGCAAGTTGTTCTTGTGTTATTAGTTTTGAAATTCTTGCTTGTTCCATTAATACTAAATTCTGGAGGATTTGGAGGAACCTTTGCACCATCCTTGTTTATGGGGGCAATGGTTGGATATCTCTTTTCTTTTGGAATAAATGAATTAACTGGAATCCCAGTTGATCCGACTACATTTATTCTTGTGGGAATGGGAGCAACCCTTGGAGGGATAAATTCAATACCAATTACAGCAATTCTGATGATCTTCGAAATGACCCGTGAATATTCATTAATGCTCCCACTTATGCTTTCCGTAATTGTAAGTTCTACAATTGTACAGATAATAAACAAAGGATCTTATCATTTAAAATTACTTGAGCGCCAAGGATTCCGAATATCTGAAGGAAGAGAAACAAGTATTCTTAAATCTATTCTCGTGGAAAATGTAATGCGTGATGATCCAATTCTAATAAATCTAAATACTCCTTTAAATAAAATCGTCCCAATATTAATTGATTCTCCACATAGAGTATTATATACAATTGATGGAAATAGAGAGTTAGTTGGCGCCATTACAGAAAGCCAGATTAGACCTTTAATTACTGAGTATGAATCAGTTAAAAAATCAATTATTGCCCACGATATAGCTGATACTGGTTTGATTAGGGTTAAAAGTACTTATGATCTTGATATAGTATTAAAGTTATTAACCAAGGCAGACGTTGAGGAATTACCCGTTGTGAGCGATGAAGATGAAAATAAAATAATCGGAGTAATTAGGCGTCAAGATGTTCTGGATATATACCATCGTGAAAGTATTAAACACGACTTAGCTGACGGGCTAACCAAAGAGATTCAAACATTAAATAAAATGAATATCTCCAAAATTGCAGATGGATACGCTATTGTAGAAAGAAAACCAAATTCCGAATTTGTTGGGAGAACACTTTCAGAACTTAAGCTTCGCAACAAATATGGTTTAGAAGTTTTGATGATAAAGAAGTCTAGGGAATTATTCGATGAGACTGACGTTAAAACAAAAATTATAATGCCGAGTTTTGATTACAAATTAGAGAAAGATGATATATTGGTATTGTTTGGAACTGAGGACAAAATTCAAAAAACTGCTGATTGGTAATAAGACATTGATTGTCCGATAATGTATATTATGTAAACTAATATTAATAACTTATTATCCCCGCTCAGAAAGCTTGATTATTATAAAAATAACTGCAATAATAAATAAGATCCATATTATTGGATTTCTTTTTCTGTGTTTAAATTGTCTGACACTAGAAAAACCAAGTCTGCGTTTTCTTCTTTCTCGTTCATCTTCTTCAGGTTTATAAAACCTGCTAGGATAATCAAAAATGCGATGTCTAGGTTTTTTCATTAACATAATCAATACAATTATTAATTGAATATAGCTTCAACGAAAGCAGGTGCATCAAATTCAAGTAAATCCTCAATTCCTTCACCTATACCAATATACCTTAACGGAACTTTTTGTCTTGAGACAATTTGAAAAACAACGCCACCTTTTGCTGTTCCATCTAACTTGGTTATGACTAAACCAGTTATATCTGTAACTTTAGAAAATTCTTCAGCTTGTAATAAGGCATTTTGACCAGTATTCCCATCTAAAATTAATAATGTTTCGTGCGGAGTATTAGGTATTAATTTCTTCATTACTCTACGGATTTTATCGAGCTCATTCATAAGATTAGATTTATTATGCAATCTGCCAGCTGTATCTATTAAAACAATATCATAATTATTATCCATCGATTTTTTAATCGTATCGTAAACAACAGAGGATGGATCTGATCCTTTATCGCTCTGAAGAATATCAACACCAGCCCGATCTGCCCAAATTTCGAGCTGTTCATTAGCAGCAGCACGGAAGGTATCCGCTGCTCCCACAATTACTTTTTTGCCAATTTTCTTATAATTATTAGCAAGTTTTCCAATAGTTGTGGTCTTCCCTACTCCATTTACTCCAATAATCAGGATTACGTAAGGTTTTTGGGTTAAGCGTAATTCGGATTTATTTGAAACTTTTAAAACATCAATTAATTCTTTTTTAACTAGTTGTAAAATATTTTCTGTTGTTCGATCTTTTTCAGATTTTAAATTTTTTCTAAGATCTTTAATAATATGTTCAGTGGCATCGAAACCAATATCAGAAGTAATAAGAATTTCTTCAATTTTATCGATTGATAAGTCATCTATTACAGCTTTTCCCGTTACCGTTTCTGTAATTGAATTATAAATTTTTTCGCGGGTTTTTGTTAACCCATCTTTTAGCTTATTAAAATTAAAATTTTTAAATAAACTCATATATTATTCTTTACTAAAAATTCCTTTGCTCTAATAATATAAGCACTAAATGATGCAAATATTAAGACAATGCTGGAAAAATAGAGTATCTGGTAAATTAAATGTTCCCTTGGAAATCCGATTATAATGAGTAGAATAATAGTTCCAATATTTAGTACTGCAATTTTGCCAAGTTTGTTTGACGGAAGCACCTTACCAATTTTATGAGTAACATAAATTCCACCTAAAAATATCAATATATCACGAAGTATAATTGAGTAAAAATAAAATCCAGATATTTCTCCTATTAGAAAAAGTTTCACTACTATTAAAGCCATTGCTGTTTTATCTGCAAGAGGATCAATTATTTTTCCGACCTCAGTGACCTGATTCAGTTTTCTTGCTAGAAAACCATCAAGCATATCTGTTGCGGCAGCAAACAAACACAAACCAAATAAAATGTAACGTATAGTCTGAGATTGGTAATCATCCAGTAAAAACCAAAACGGTATAACAAGCAAAAAACGCAGCAAGCTAATTCCGTTTGATATTGTAAATATTTCTTTGCTAGTGAATTTCATTTAATAATAACAAACTTACCTAATTTTTCTTCACCTTCATTAAGTTTTTCATCAAGCTGAACAACCCTATAAATATAAACGCCTGTTGATAAAGCATCTCCATTTTGATCTATAAGATAAAAATCTATACCACCATTCCCGTCAGTTTCTTCAATTTGGTTGATGAATTTTCCGTCGATTGACCAGATACTAATTTTTGCTTGCTTCGGTAAATTTGCGAATGTAATTTTACTGTCGGTTCCGAAGTTACGGATTGGATTCGGATAAACGTAAACATCAGAAAGATTCTTTGCATATGAGGAAAGAACAAGATAGCTTCCAGCGCCTTCACTAATATGGATATTTCCAGTTGAAAGATCAGATAAAAGGTTTTTAATTCTTAATACATATTCCTTACCTATTGAGCCGATTGGTTTTTGATTACTTAAGTCTAAATAGATAGTTGTTGCATCAGTATTATCAATATTAACTGATGTTACTTTATTATCTGGCTGGAAGATATAGTTCTCGGTATTTCGCGCTGAGTTTTCATCAACTTTCAAATTGAATTTGATTTTTATTTTATATGCACTAAGAATTTCAAAGGATGATATATAAAATGATTGTGCTGTTTGAGTTGGAGAGATAATAAATTTTAAAGTATCTGGTTTTATTGGTGAATTATAAATATCCTTTAAATCGTGAATTACTATTGATGATTCACCAATTGGTAAGTCTTTATCAAATGATATTAGATAGGAGTACTGATTATTCGGAGAAAATGAATTTGGAAATCCGAACCCTAATATTTCAAATGATTGAAGATTATCTATTGTATTTTTTATTTTGTCAGAAAATGTAATGATGACAGTTCTATTACTATTACTTAAGGCGTTAACCGGAAAGGCCGGTGTATGAGAATAAACCTTAACAATTTTACTTAAATAAGATAAAGAGTTTAGTTTACTGGAATCAAATGTTTTTACTGCATAATAATAATTCTTATTTAATTCAACAGTTGTATTTTCATAAATATTTGTAATTGTTGAATCAATCAGCTGAAGGTCATTTGGATTTAATCCTCTGTATACAAAATATTTTTCTCCCGTTCCGAACCAATTCAGTTGCACAACTCTACTGCTTAAACTAAATCCTTCCAAATTATAAGGTATGCTTGGATAATTAGAAGTGGCAAATTCAGAAAATAGAATCTTATCGGAATAAGGGAATGCAATTTCTGGTATTCCATTTTTGTTAAGGTCTCCAACAAAAATAGAATTTGAATTTATATTTTCCTTAAAACTAATAATTTGATCTTCATATAGACTTCTTTTGAATATATATGAATACGGAAATACAAATAGAATTAATTCATCTTTACCATCATTATCTACATCGGATAATCTGATGCCATTTTCAGCTTTCCGAAAGTTATTATTAAACTCGGTGGCAGCATCAATAAATGCATAATCAAAAATAATATTTGGCTTAGATCCAATCAGATTGAAAACAATCGCTCTGTAATATGGAGCAATGTCAAGCTCATCAATTGAATGAAGCAGTACGGCAATGTCATCTTTGCCGTCACCATCATAATCCCCTTTTGTAATGTATGCTGATGTTCCGGAAAATTTAGTTTGAATAAGATATTGTTTGGTAAATGAGTTATTGCCATTAATTTTATAACTAAACATATCACCGTCTGCATCAACCATCCATAATTCTTTTATACCATCCTGGTCAAGATCCGCAATAACAGCATTTGGAGAATTGATCATATTACTTCCTAAACCAGTAGGAGAAAAATTATTTAATGTTGCTACTTTATTTAGATTTAGATCTAGATTCGATTGCACTTCCCAAACATCGACAGTAGTATCTGAAGCAACAGAAAATATATCTGTCTTACCATTCGAATCAACATCGCTAGCTAAAATTGGCCAAAACGTTTCACCAGTATTAGAATATTTTTGAGTGAAAGATGCTGAATTTTGAAAAATCTGTTCATCGATAAATCCATCTCTCAC
>Ga0307423_1000858_pt1 | contig 19545 bp, 16 predicted proteins | sample SalMarWE160310MG_FD_202154 | JGI IMG/M metagenome (GOLD analysis project Ga0307423, IMG submission 202154) | Salt marsh sediment microbial communities from the Plum Island Ecosystem LTER, Massachusetts, United States - WE1603-10 | ecosystem: Environmental > Aquatic > Marine > Intertidal zone >...
GCGACGGCCATGAGCGGGAGGCTCACCAACGCCAGAACGAACGCGGTGCCCCATCCGACCTCATCGTGGGTCCTGCCGAACGCGGATTTCATCTGTCCTCCACGGGTGCGTTTGCGTGTTCCACGTGCTTTTCGAGCAAGTCCCACACCACCCCGTCACCCGAGGCCAAATGCGCACGTAACTCCATATTCAATATTGCTTTACATGAACACATGAACCGAAGATCCTGGTACGCTGGGCCCTGGATGTGTAGAGATTCTCAACGGACGAGTTGAAAACGTCAGCAGCGCGAACCGGGGGGTGGAGAGAGCGAGGGGACGGGACTCAGTGGACGAACCCGGCCACGAGCTCGAGGTAGCCGACGGGACCGAGCATCTGACGAAGGTCCGTGAGGCACTGGCCCAGGCCGAGCCAGCCCAGCTCGCCGGCGCCGAGATCGGCGAAGAGGTGCAGGGCGACGGCCCTGCGGAACCGGGTGAGGTCGGCGCGTGTGCGCTCGCAGGCGGCTTCCGAGGCGGCGAGCCCCCGCAGTTCCAGCTCCCGGACATCCGCCAGCTCCGCGATCCAGCCAACGCCGTACGGCTCACGCACGACCTCGTCCGGACGATCCCGCAGGCGAGGGTTGAGCCTCACGAGTCGCCCGTTGACCGGTGCACCGAGGCTCAACAGCCCGAGCCCGATGTCCAGGTCGCACAGGAGGTCTCCGCACTCCAGCACCCGGTCGGTCCCGGCGGCGCGCAGCCCGATTGTGGTCCCGATGATCGCCGCCGCGAACGCGTCGAGACCCAGGCGGCAGAATGTGCCGTCACGGGCACCCATCTCCTGCACCCACGTGTGTCCCTCGGCGTAGCGCCGGTCCGGCGGCACGGCCGTGGCGGTCTCCGCCGCGCTCACGTAGGGCCGCGGGTGGCTGCGCCTGGCGGGGGCATGGAGCGCCGCGTCCAGGGGGCAGCTCTCGCAGTCGTAGGCGCGATCGCAGAGCCTGTAGCTGATCAGGCCCGCGCGCATCCACACGCAGGGATGGGGTTCCGTGCCGACGAGTACCTGCGAGGACATCGCTCGTGCTCCCCCCCGGTCGGGGCGCGCCCGGCGGATCGCCGTCCGGCTCGTGCCGAAGCGCCCGCCGCGACTCTTTCTTGCAAGGGCGGTACCACGTCCCCCGCGCCCCGAAACGCTACTCCGCCACCGGGCCGTCCCGGAATCCGAGAGGCCCGTCCGTTGAGATCCGCAACGCGCTGTGTGATTTTTCAGCAGTCGCCCTGCCCGCGTTCCACCACCCCCCGGAAGCAGGGGCTGCGGCCCCCGCGAGCGACGCTGGCCATGACCGCGCAGCTCAAAGCGCTCCTCTCCTCCCTCGCCGCAAGACTGCTCGTTCCCCTCTTCCTGACCGTCGGCGTGGTGCTCCTCGTCCACGCCCTGGTCAGCTTCGGCTCCATCAAGGACCACTTCCTGGCCCTGGTGGGGAGCGAGGCCCAGCGATCGAGCAGCCTGATCCGCAGGGCCACGCACGACGGGATGCTCCTCAACCGCCTCGACGAGGTGCAGACGACCATCGAGCGGCTCGCGGAAGGGCCCGAAGTGGCCGCCATCCGCGTCTACGACAAGAAGGGGGAGGTCGTGCTGTCGAGCGACACCAGCGAGATCGGCGTCCACATCCCCGTGGATTCGGAGCCGTGCACGCGGTGCCACCAGGAGGGCACGCCATCCGACTCGGTGGGAACGGAGGCGGCGGAGGTCATCCAGGCGGCCGAGGGCGAGGTCCTGCGCAGGCTCACCGTGATCGAGAACGAGCCGGCGTGCTCGGCCGGGGGCTGCCATACGGAGGCGGCCGGACATCCGGTGCTGGGCGTGCTGGACGTCGAGATGTCGACGCTCCCGGTGCAGGGAGCGGTGCGCAGCGCCCGGCTGCACATCGTGTGGACGACGCTCGTGCTCATCCTGGTCATCGGGATCGTCGCCGCCGTCATGTTCCGGCGACTCATCCTCCAACCGGTGGGGAGGCTCCAGGAGGGTACGCGCCGGATCGCCGGGGGCGACCTGGAAACACGCATCGACGTGCGCGGGGGACACGAGCTGGCCCGATTGGCCGGGGACTTCAACCGGATGGCCGAAGACCTGAGCCGGGCACAGAACGAGGTCACCCAGTGGTCGCAGAACCTCGAGGACAAGGTGGCCGAGAAGACCGAGGAGCTGCGCAAAGCGCAGCGCCAGGTGCTCCACATGGAGAAGATGGCATCCCTCGGGAAGCTGTCGGCCACGGTCGCCCACGAGCTGAACAACCCCATCAGCGGCATGCTGACCTACGCGCGCCTGGTGGAGCGGGAGCTCGCGGAGCAGCCCCTCGATCCCGCCGTCCGGGAGGAGCTCGAGCGCTATCTGCGTCTCGTGCAGCAGGAGTGCACGCGCTGCGGCGCGATCGTGAAGAACCTCCTCGTATTCGCCAGACGCACAGGCGCGGCGATGGCCTCCGTCGACCTCAACGAGATCGTCGACCGGAGCCTGATGCTGGTCCGACACCGCCTTGACATGAGCGGCACGGAGCTACGCACCACCTTCCTGCAGGGGGACACGAACGTCGTCGCCGACCCCGGCCAGGTCCAGCAGGCCCTCGTGGCCCTTCTGGTGAACGCGGTGGAGGCGATGGGCGAGGGCGGAACCCTGAGCGTGGTGCTCGTGGGCGACGCCGAGGGCGTTCGCATCGGTGTCGCGGATACCGGCCCGGGGATCCCACCCGGCGTCCTCCCGCTCATCTTCGAGCCCTTCTTCTCGACCAAGGACAGCGAGAGCGGCGTGGGCCTCGGCCTCGCCGTGGTCTACGGGATCGTCCACCGGCATGGGGGCACGATCGAGGTCGAGTCGGAGGTGGGGACAGGCACCACGTTCCATCTGCGGCTCCCCCGCATTCCACCGGCAGCGCGCCCGGATGGAACCACGATCGAGGCCGCCTCGGTCGAGGTGTCACCCTCACCCGCCCACGTTTGAGGAGCCGACCAACATGACGCAGAGGGAGACCAGCATCCTGGTCGTCGACGACGAGTACTCCGTGCGCGATTCACTGCAGAGTTGGTTCCGCAAGGACGGCTACCAGGTACGCACCGCCGAGAACGCCGACGAGGCGCTCCAGGCGATGGAGGGCGGGAGCTTCGACGTCGCCGTGATCGACGTTCGCATGCCGGGCATGGACGGCGTCCAACTGCAGGACCACCTCCGCCAGCTCGACGTGCGGATGGAAGTCATCATGATCACGGCCTTCGCGTCCGTGGAGACGGCGGTCCGCAGTCTGAAGCAGGGTGCCTTCGACTACGTCTCCAAGCCCATCGACCCCGACGAGCTGAGCCACCTGGTTCGCAGGGCGCTCGAGCGGCGGCGCCTGCGCGAGGAGAACCTCCAGCTGCGCGGGACCATCGACGAGTTCGTGGCCGGGGACACCATCGTGGGCGAGAGCCCGCCCATGAAGAAGGTGATGGAGCTGGCCGAGCACGTCGCGAAGACCGACGCGACGGTCCTCATCCGCGGGGAGAGCGGCACGGGGAAGGAGCTGATCGCGCGGGCGATCCACGCCAACAGCCGAAGGCGCTACGCGCCCATCATTCCGGTCAACTGCGGAGCGCTGCCTGAGACCCTTCTGGAGAGCGAGCTGTTCGGCCACGAGAAGGGGGCGTTCACCGGCGCCCAGTATCGCCGCAAAGGGCGGCTGGAGATGGCGGACGGCGGCACGCTTTTTCTGGACGAGGTGGGCTCGATCAGCGCGAAGACGCAGGTGGACCTCCTCCGGGTCCTCGAGACCAAGGAGTTCACGCGCATCGGGGGCACCCGGTCCGTCCAGGTCGATTTCCGGGTCATCTGCGCCACCAACGAGAATCTGGAGAAGGAGGTGGAGGAAGGGCGCTTTCGCGAGGACTTCTACTACCGTATCAACGTCTTCACGATCGAGGCCCCGCCCCTGCGCGCCCGGCGCTCGGACATCCCGCTCCTGGCCAACCACATCCTGCAACGCTTCGCCCGTCAGATGGACACCCGCGTCCGCGAGGTCAGCCCGGCGGCCATGGCCGTCCTCACGGCGTGGGACTGGCCAGGAAACGTGCGCGAGCTGTCCAACGCCATCGAGCGCGCCATGGTCGTCGGCAGGGAGGAGGCGATCCAGCCGGAAGACCTGCCGATCCGCATCGGTGCGCGCCGGGCGGCGAACGGTCAGCCGGACTCCCTCGCCGAGGTCGAGCGACGCCACATCAATGCCGTGCTCGACCGGACCGACTGGAACATCACCCGGTCGGCCGAGATCCTCGGGATCGACCGGGTGACCGTCTACAACAAGATCAAGAAGTACGGCCTCAGCCGCTGACGCCTCACACGCGCTCGCGCGCCTCCCGGTGGATTCCGGTCCAGCGCAGAATGTCTTCCATCAGGCACCACTTCGTCAGCGACGACTGGACGAGGTTGAGCCCCACGAAGGCGGTGAAGAGGAGCCACCACGGGCTCACCCACCAGCCCAGAGCGAGGGAGACGAGGACGAACGTGCCGGCGATCAGCCGGATCTTGCGATGCATGCTCATTCGATGTCTCCGAGGGAGTCAGGCGTTGGCGTTGTTCATGGGCAGCCCGGACGTGACGACCTTCTCGACGTCGACCTGCCAGGCGTGGATCGGATGGGTGGGGTCCTTGCACCCCGTGCACGTCGCGACCGCGGCGGTGAGCTCGTCCGCCTTCGCGGCGGCCAGGAAGGCCAGGAGCATGCGCGAGCGGTACGGCGCCACCTTCCCGTACCATCCGGCCGTGCCCAGGCCGTGGCCCTCCACGGAGAGCTCGCTGTAGGCTGCCACCTCGTGCGCGGCCAGGAGGCCTTCCACGCACGTCGAGTCTTCTTCCAGGTACATGAGGATCACGAGCTTCATGCTTCACCTCGCCGCTTCATGAGGAAGTAGATTCCCGGCACCACGACCAGGGAGAGGATGGTGGAGGCCACGGACCCGGCGATCAGGGCGACGGCCAGGCCCTGGAAGATCGGATCGAAGAGGATCACCACCGCGCCGATGACCACCGCGCCCGCGGTGATCACGATCGGGCGCGTCCGCACCGCCCCGGCCTCGATGATCGCCTCCTTCAGCGGAAGCCCGTCGGCCAGACGCGCCTCGAGGTAGTCGATGAGCAGGATGCCGTTGCGCACCATGATTCCGGCCAGCGCGATCATCCCGATCATCGAGGTCGCCGTGAAGAACGCGCCCGCCAGGAGGTGTCCGGGCGCGATGCCGATGAGCGTGAGGGGGATCGCCGCCATCATCACCAGGGGCGTGGTGAACGAGCCGAACCATGCGACGATGAGGACGTAGATCAGCACGAGCGCCCCGGCGAAGGCCATCCCAAGGTCGCGGAAGACCTCGTAGGTGATCTGCCACTCCCCGTCCCACTTCATCACGGGCCGCTCGGTCGCCGTGGGCTGGCGCGCGAACAGCCTGCCCAGCGGGGCGTCTCCCGCCACCCGGATCGAGTCGAGCTGCTTCTCCATGTCGAGGATCGCGTACACCGGGCTCTCCTCCTCCCCGGCGACCTCGGCCATCACGTACACGACCCGCTCGCCGTTCTTGCGATCGATCACCTGCGGGCGCGTCGTCTCCGTCGTGCGCACCAGCTCGCCGACGGGCACCATGGTTCCGGTCATCGACCCGACGGGCGTGCGCCCCAGCCGGTCGATGCCCGATCGGTCGGCCTCGCCGAGCTGCACGCGCACCGGCACCGGGGTACGGGACTCGGGCGCCGACAGGTGGGTGACCACCTGGCCTGCGAGCGCCAGGCGGAGCGCGCCCACCGCCTGCTCTTTGGCCACGCCGGAGAGCGCGGCCTTCTCGGCGTCCACCTCCATGCGCAGCTCGGGCTGAGGCGCGGCCAGCGACCAGTCCACGTCGACGACGCTCTCCTGCGCCTCGAAGCGGTCCATCACCTCGCGCGCCACACGCTCCCGCTCCACCCGGTCGTCACCGTAGATCTCCGCCACCAGCGTGGCCAGCACCGGCGGTCCGGGCGGAACCTCGACCACCTTGGCGCGCGCGCCGGTTCCCGAGGAGGCGACGATCTCGTCCACGATCGGACGCAGAGCCCGCGCCACGTCGTGGCTCTGGGCGGCCCGCTCGCCCTTGTCCACCAGGTTCACCTGCAGGTCGGCCACGTTCGAGCCCTGCCGCAGGTAGTAGTGGCGGATCATTCCGTTGAAGTTGAACGGAGCCGCCACGCCCGCGTACATCTGGACGTCGGCCACCTCGTCGACACCCCCCACCGCCCTGCCCACGTCTTCGGCGAGCGCGAGCGTGGCCTCGAGGGGCGTTCCCTCCGGAAGGTCCAGGATGACCTGCACCTCGTTCTTGTCGTCGAAGGGCAGCATCTTCACCTGGACCCAACGGGTCAGGAACATGCCGCCCGCCCCCAGCAGCAGCACAGTGACCGTCGCGAGCGCCCCCCACATCGCGGCGGGGCGCGCGAGCAGCGGTCGCATGAGCGAGGCGTACAACCGGTAGATCTTCGTCTTCTCGAGCGCGTACGCCTCGCCTTCCCCATGGGCGTGGGCGCCGCCCAGCAGCCTGTACGCGAGCCAGGGCGTGATCGTGAGCGCGACGGCCAGCGAGAACAGCATGGCCACCGTGGCGCCGACCGGCATGGGGCTCATGTACGGCCCCATGAGGCCGCGTACGAACAGCATGGGCAGCACCGCGGCGATCACCGTCAGCGTGGCCAGGATCGTGGGGTTGCCGACCTCGTCCACGGCTGCCCTCGCCGCCGCGAGAAGCGGCCGATCCCGCATGCTGAAGTGCCGCTCCATGTTCTCGGCGACGATGATCGAGTCGTCCACCACGATGCCGGTGACGAAGATCAGGGCGAACAGCGTGACCCGGTTCAGCGTGTAACCCAGGATCTGGTAGACGAACAGGGTGAGGGCGAAGGTGAGCGGCACCGATACCATCACCACCACCGCGCTGCGCCACCCCATCGTCAGCAGGATGATCAGCCCGACCGACAGGACCGCCAGCCCCAGGTGCTCCTGCAATGTCAGGACCTTGTGGTGCGCGGTCTCGCCGTAGTTGCGCGTCACCTCCATCGTGACGTCCTCGGGCACCAGGCGACCGTGGGCCTCCTCGAGGCGTGCCTCGAGCGCTCGGCCCAGCTCGGTCGCGTCCGCGCCCGGACGCTTGGAGACCGCAACGGAGACCATCGGCGTCCAGCCGCCCGCGCCGGTGGACTGGAAGGTGTAGTGGCTCACCTCGGCAGGGCCGTCCACCACGGTGGCCACGTCCCGCACCTGGACCAGCGCGCCGTCCCGCACGTCGAGCACGACGCGTCCGACCTCGTCGGCATCTTTCAGGAAGGATCCGGCCACTACGCGCACGACGCGATCGTCGTGCGTGAACGCGCCGGCCTCGGTCTCGACGTTCTCGCCTCCCAACCGCTGGGCGACCCGCAGGGGATCGATTCCGTACGCGGCCAAGCGGTCCGGGTCCAGCTCGACGCGTACCTCGCGCGGATAGCCCCCGACCACCTGCACGTCGCGCACGTCCGGCACCGACTCCAGCTCGACCCGTACCTCGTCGGCGAGACGTCGGAGCGAAGCCCCGTCCAACCCGCCGCCGAAGAGCGTCGCGGTGAAGAACGGGACGTCGTCGATGGTCACGGTCTTCACGAGGGGAAACTGCAGCCCGGGGGGCATGCGGTCCGCGTGCTTCATGAGCGTGCTGTAGAGCTGGACCAGGCTCGCCTCCATGTCGCGGCCCACCTCGTAGCGCACGGTCACGAGCCCGAAGCCCGGCTCCGCGTGGCTGTACACGTACTCCACGCCCTCGATGCCCGAGAGCACGTTCTCGAGGGGGACCAGCGCCCGGTTCTCCACCTCCTCCGGCGTAGCGCCCGGAAGCGGGAGGTAGAGGTCCGCGAGGGGCACGATGATCTGGGGTTCCTCCTCGCTCGGCATGGTGGACACCGTCCACGCCCCCACGCCCAGGGCCGCCACCATGAGGAGCGGCGTGAGCTTGGACTCGAGGAAGATGCCTGCCAGGCGGCCCGCGAGGTTCTCCCTCACCGGTCCACCTCCCCGCCGCGCGCGGCGCCTTCACCCGGCATCGTCCACGGCTCCTCCGCGGCCGACGAGACGGGCTGGCCGTCGACGAGCTCCGGAGCGGGCCGTCGCACCACGACGTTCATCCCGGCCGGTCCGGCCAGCAGCTCGACCCCGCCTTCTCGACGCTGTCCGAGACGCACCCAACGCAGCCGGACCGTGTCGGCCTCCACGGCCCAGACGCCCGTGAGCTGTCCCCGGTCCACGACCGCGTCGGCCGGAACCCAACGCGGACCCTCACCGTCCCGCTTGACCTCCAGGCGCGCGTATGTCCCGGGAATCAGGCCGGTCGGCGCATGCTCGAACGCCGCCTCGACCCGGTAGGTCCGACTTCCACTGCCCAGGGCGGGGACGACCCGGGTGACGCGAACGGGGTAGGTTGTGCCTTCGGCCTGCACCGTCACGACGCGGCCGGGCTCCAGCGAGCCCGCACGGGCGGCGGGAAGGTCGGCCACCACCTTGAGTGCGCCGGTGGAGACGAGGGTCAGAAGAGGCCGACCCGGGACCGCGAGACCACCGGGGTCGGCCATGCGCCGCGTGACCACGCCGTCGAAGGGCGCACGCACGACCGCGTACGCCTGCTGGGCTTCGGCCTCCGTCCGCTGTCCGCGCGCGGCCTCGAGGGCCGCCGTCGCCTGGTCGAGCTCCTGCTGCGACGCGGCCCCGTCGCGCTGGAGGTTCTGGATGCGCTGGAACGTCCGGCTGGCCAGATCCTCCTGGGCCTTCGCCGCGGACACGCGTGCCTCGACGTCGCTCGCGTCGACCGCAACCAGCGCGTCTCCCGCGCGGACGCGTGCACCCACGTCGACGAGCATGCGCTCGACGGTACCGCTCATGCGCGTGGCGATGTCCGCCGTCCACTCGGACGCCACGACCGCGGGAAAGCTCTCTACCGTCGGCGCCCTGCGCACGGCGGACACCGTCACGGCCACCGGTTGGGTGACCATCGGCAGCCGTCCGGGCTCGTCGGCCCCGCAGGCCGTCAGCACCGCCACCGTGGTGAGAATCGGGATGACTCGCTTCATCGGTCCATGCCCTCGTCGAGGTCGTGGGTCGTCGTATCGGTGAGGAACTTCAGGCGTGCCAGGGCCATGTCGAGCGCCAGGCGTGCGTTCACGGCCTGGGTGGTCAGATCCGCCGACCTCGCCTCCGCGGCCAGGAGCTCGGAGGTCGTCAGGAGGCCCTCCTCGAAGCGCCTGCGCATGAGTCGGGCGGCCTCGGTCGCGGCGGTGGCCGCCGCCTGCGCGGCTGCGGAGCCCTGCCGGGCTGCGTCGACGCCGCGGCGGACCTCTTCGAGCTCCGCCTCGGCCTCCCGCACGCGCTGGTCGTGCTCGCTGCGTGCCGCGTCCCGGAGGGAGGCGGCCGCCCGTTCGCGCGCCGTGAGGGCGAAGCCGGTGAAGAGGGGGACGCGAACTTGAAAGCCGACCGTCCAGTCGTTCTCGGCGCCGGAGAAAGCGGACGCGGAGTGCGACTCGAGGCGGGCGAAGCCCTCCACGCGCGGGAGTCTCGAGCGACGGACCTGCGTCAGCCGGGCTTCGGTCGCCCGCACCCCCGCCTCGGACGCCCGCAGATCGGGGCGCCCGGAGAGGTCCCCCTCCGGTGTGGGGCCCGCAGCGAAGATCGTGTCGGTGGGAACCGGCACCGCGTCGGCGGGCCAGCCCATGGCCACTGCCAGACGTCCCCGTGCGTCCGCGACGAGGCGCCCGGCATCGATGCGTCGGGCCCGGGCGCCCTCGAGGGCGGCGTGGGCCTGTAAGACGTCGGCGTCGGTCAGGAGGCCCTGGCCACGCCGGTGCGTCGTCACCTGCTCGTTGGCCCGGGCGGCCTCCAGAGCCGCATCGGCCGCACCGAGACGGTGCTGGGCACCCACCGCCTCGAGGTAGCGCACCTCGGCGCGGAAGGCGGCCGCCTTCACGGCCCACTCCGCACCCGATCCGGCGGCTTCGGCGTCGGCCTGGGCGGCTCGATACCCGGCGTCCGCGGCGAAATCCACCGGCGCCCAGGCGGCACCCACGGCGCCGCTCCAGTCGGTGAGAGGATCGGGGTGGTTGAGGGCGGAGGGGTCGAAATCCTGCTGCGTGAACCGTCCCTGCCGCAGACGTCCGCCGAATGCCGCGACCGGGTCGTCGGAGCGGACCATTCCGGCCTCCGCGCCGATCGTCGGCCAGAGGAAGGACGCCGCTGCGCGCCCGCCTTGGCGGGCCGCCTCGGCCCGGGCCCGCGCCGCTTGTGCGTCGGGGCTGGAGGTCGCTTCGGCCATGGCCTCGGTGAGCGTGACGGGACGCTCCTGGGCCCACGCCGGTGCCGCGTTCACCGCAGCCAGGCACAGCACGCTCATTGACATTAGTTTATACATATCTTCATATGTGTTGGATGCTAGAAAAACCGCCCTTACCGGCGGCCTCTTACGGGTTCCTCAGCAGTTCGCCTGGCGCACGCAGGCCAGCACCTTCAGCGCCCGCTCGTCCCCGATGCTGTAGTAGACGTGCACGCCGTCCTTGCGCCGCTGCAGGATGCCCTTGTCCCACATCGTGGTGAGATGCTGCGAGGCCACTGCCTGCTCCACACCCAGCGCCTCGTAGATCTCGGTCACCGTCGCCTCGCCACCCCTCTCCAGAACGTCCAGGATGCGGAGACGAAGCGGGTGGCCCAGGCAACGAAGGACGTGCGCGGTATCCTCGACGTCGCCCTCCGTCAGCAGCCTTTCCGTTTCGGTCGCCATGGGTCCTCCCCCAGTCAATGAGATAGAGATATTACTATATCTCCATCAGGAGTCAAGGGGGAGGTGGCGCTGGGGCCGCTCAGTTGGCGCGGTGGCGCTTGGACACCTCGTCCAGCAGCCGGAGCTCCTCGGGCGTGAGCGAGGCCATCCCCTCCGCGGAGATCTTGTCCAGCACCTTGTCGACCGCGTCGTAGAGGGCCTTCTCCTCCTTCCGGGCCCGGTCGGTCGAGGCTCCGGCTCCGACGCTCTCGTCACGATCCTCGCGGGGAACGATCGCGAGGCGCCGGGCCCTCACCGCCTTGGCGACGTGTTTCACGCGCTGCCCACCCCGCCAGTCGCTCTTGAGGTAGATGAACCCCGTCACGATGCCGCCGAGGTGCGCCAGGTGCGCGATCCCGCCCCCGGCACCCGGCTCCAGGGAGTAGAACAGGCTCATGGCGAAGAAGAAGGCCACCAGCCACTTGGCCTTCACCGGGAAGATCCCCCACACGTAGATGGGGGCGTTCGGCCAGTTCATGGCGAACGCCAGCATGACGCCGTAGATGGCGGCGGACGCGCCGATCACGGCCGCGGGGAGGAAGAAGTAGCTGAGCGCCACCCCGCCGAGCCCACAGATCACGTAGTACTTGAAGAACTCCCGCCCGCCCCACCGGCTCTCCAGGGGAGGGCCGAAGAAGAACAGCACGAGCATGTTCAGGGCCACGTGCCAGAAGCCGCCGTGGATGAACATGTAGGTGAACACGCCCCAGGGCCGGATGAAGACCCGGGTTGGCTGGAAGGCGAACCAGTCGATGGCGACGCGGTTGACGCCGGGCACCAGCATCACGGCGAACACCGCCACGTTCGCGATCAGCAGCCGCTTCACCACAGGGGTGAGCATACCGCCGAACCCGAAGCTCCTGGTCGAATAGGCCATCGCCGAACCGTGTCTTCCTTGCCTCTGGAGGTGGTCTGTCAAAACCCCTGCTCACCCGGCAGGTTCCGGGCCCCGCCGCCGCCGGCCGACAGGGCCCCCGCCACCACCCATCCCTACGAAAGTGGTCCCTTCTTCCTTGCCGAAGCCAGGGCGGCGAGGCGGTCGCACAGCGCCGGGAACCCGATCCCGGCGGCGCGGGCGGCCTTGGGCACCAGGCTGTTGGCGGTCATCCCCGGAAGCGCGTTTGCCTCGAGGCACCAGGGCGTCCCCGCCTCGTCGAGCACGAAGTCCACGCGCGAGAAGTCGCGCATCCTCAGTGCCCGATGCGCCCGCAGCGCGAGCTCCTGCAACCGGCGCGCCACGTCGGCGGGGAGATCGGCCGGGAAGATCTCCTGGGCGAGGCCGGGCTGGTACTTGCACGCATAGTCGAACAGCTCGTGCGCCGGGATGATCTCGCCGACCGGAAGCGCTTGGTCGCCGAGGATCCCGACCGTCAGCTCACGGCCCTTCACGTATCGCTCGAACAGCACCACGTCGTTCCAACCGCGGCTGGCCTGGATCGCCTCGCTCAGCTCCACCCGGTCGTGGGCGAGGACGAGGCGCAGGGACGACCCTCCCCCGGCGGCCTTCACGATCACCGGGAGGCCCAGGGCGTCCATCACGTCGTCCGCGGCGGGATCGCCGGTCATCCAGTCGGGCGTGGGCACCCCGGCGTCGCGCAGGAGCCGCTTCGTGACCTCCTTGTCCATGGCGAGGGAGCAGCCCAGCCGATCACTCCCCGTATACGCGACGCCCGCCACGTCCAAGAGCGCCTGGATCGTCCCGTCTTCTCCCGATCCCCCGTGGAGCGCCAGGAAGAACACGTCCACGTCGCCGACGTCGGGGTCGCGGGTCAGGGCCACGGTGTGTCCCTCGTCGAGGCGCTCGAGGTCGGAAGGGAGGGGTGGGGCCGCGCGCACCCCCTCGGTCAGCAGGCGGCGCTCCTCCGCCGGGGGAATCACGCCGCGCACGGTGTCCACGGCGACCACCTCGTGGCCCGCTTCGCGGAGCGCGTGGGCCACCTGGGCGCCGGAGGAGAGGGAGACCTCGCGCTCGTCGGACGTGCCCCCCATGAGGACCGCGATCCTCACGGGGCACCCCCGCAGCCCGGGTGTCGCACGCCGGACCTCAAGGCCCCGCGCCGGTCAGGGCACGAACGACGTCGTAGCGGGTCACGATGCCCTCGAGGGCTCCGTTCTCCCGAACCAGGCAGGCCGCATTGCCCCGCTGCAGCAGCCGCGTCACCTCGTCGGCGTCGACGAGTCCGTCCACGACCGGGTAGGGTGCGTCCATCACCGACTCGACGGACGCGTCCAGTAGCTCGGGCCGGGCGATCACCCGCGCCATCAGGTCGCCCTCCGCCAGGGAGCCCACGCACTCGCCGTCGCGCACGACCGGCAACTGGCCGATGTCGTGCGTCGTGATCGTACCGAGGGCGACCCGCACCGGAGTCGAGGGCTCCACCGTGATCACGCCCGCGTCGCCCTCCTTGGCCCGGAGCATCTCACGCGCGCTCCGGTGCTTCGCGCGCTGAAGGAAGCCGTTCTCCCTCATCCACTCGTCGTCGAAGGCCTTGCTCAGGTAGTGCTCCCCCCAGTCGCACAGCACCGCCACCACGAAGGCGTCGGGATCGTCGAGCTCCCGGGCCATCCGGACGGCGGCGTGGACGATCAGCCCGGACGAGCCCCCGACGAACAGGCCCTCCTCCCGGATCAGGCGTCGGGCCATCACGAAGGAGTCGCGGTCGCTCACGGTCACGTAGTCGTCGACCAGCTCGAGATCCAGCGTGCCGGGGATCTTGTCGTTCCCCAGCCCCTCGACCTTGTAGGGGTGTCCCTCGATCTTCTCGCCCGTCCTGAAGTAGGGCGCGATCATCGATCCCTCGGGGTCCACGCCGACGATGCGCACGGCGGGGTTCTTCTCCTTGAGGAAGCGCGCCGTCCCCGTGATCGTGCCCCCGGTCCCCGCGCCCGCGAAGAAGTGCGTGATCCTGCCTTCGCTCTGCTGCCACAGCTCCGGCCCGGTGGTGCGGTAGTGGGCCTCCGGATTGGCCGGGTTGTAGAACTGGTTGGCCAGGATCGCGCCGGGGGTGTCCGCCGCGATCGCCTTGGCCTTCATGACGTAGTTCTCCGGATGGTCCGGCGAAACCGCGGTCGGGGTGATCACCACCTCCGCGCCGAAGGCGCGCAGCAGCTTCACCTTCTCCTGGCTCATCTTGTCCGGCATCGTGAAGATGCAGCGGTAGCCCTTGATGGCGCCCGCCAGCGCCAGCGCCAGGCCGGTGTTGCCGCTGGTGCCCTCCACGATCGTCCCTCCGGGGCGCAGGCTTCCGTCCTGCTCGGCGGCCTCGATCATCGCGAGGCCGATGCGGTCCTTGACCGAGCCTCCCGGGTTCATGAACTCCGCCTTTCCGAAGACGGCGGTCCGGCACCCATCGGTCACCCGGTTCAGACGGACCAGCGGGGTCCATCCGACCATCTGGAGGACGTCGTCGTAGGGACGGCGATGGCGCTCGGACATGCGGACGGCTCCGGTCTGGACTCGAAGGAACGAGGGGAACCTGGCGAGAGGGGACGCGGGAATCCAGGGGATTCCGGGCATGGGGGAAGATTCCTACAGAGCCCTGCTCCTTCTCCCGACGCAGGGAGAGCGTCGGTCGCTGCATATTTCAAGGGTCGACCGCTCATGCGACGCGGTCGTGACACGCCCGTCCGGAGGCGATCCATGCGCCACCTGCCTCCCTCCCGCATGTTCCCGATCCTGGCCCTGGCCGCTGCCCTTTCGGCGGGGTGCGCCACAGCCAACCCCTTCCACCGCCGTGCGCCCGCACCCGAGCCGTCCAGGGTGGAGGTGCGCAACGACCGATTCCACGACGTCACCGTCTACCTGGTGCGCGAAGCGAGCCTCTTCCGCCTCGGCGTCGTTCCGGGCAAGGGCTCCGCGACGCTGACGATTCCCGCCGACTACGTGCGCCTGAACTGCTGGGCGCGTCTGGTCGCCCGTACGACCAGCGGTGAGACGCAGGCGGTGTCGGACCTGTTCGGGATGGGTCCGGGAAGCCAGCTGTCCTGGTTCGTGCCGCTCACGACCGGGGAGACCCCCGTCACGGTCACGAACGCGGCCGGATAGGCTGCTCGGGGAGGTCCGTCGTGGGGAATCCCCCGATCGTGTCGGGTCGGGGGCGCTTGGAAAAGTGCACGGGCACCTTGGCCCACACCTCGATGCGCTTGCCACCCTTCCGTGCAGGCCGGAAGCGGAGGTCCTTGGCCCCGCTCACGGCGGCCGAGTCGAAGGCGGGCTGACCTGATGACTCCATCACTTCGACGCTGTCGACCTGGCCCGTGTCCGTGACACGCACACGGAGCAGCGTCTCTCCCTCCATCCCCTGGTCCCACAGCCTGATCGGGTAGTCGATCGGGACGTCGCCATAGAGCGGGGCCGGCTGCTCGATCTGCCCTTCCCCACCGCATCCGAGGGCGAGCGCCACGGTTGCCGCCAGCGCACCACGTGCCGGGTTCAGGATCTGCCTGAAGCGGTCGAAGCCTCTCACGAATTCGCCTCTTTCTCGAGCTCGTACAGGAGGGCCAGGGCCTCCCGTGGCGTGAGGGCGTCGGGGTCCAGCGCACGCAGACGGGCCACCACGGGATGCTCCACCTGGAAGATGGAAAGCTGATCCGGGGGAGGCTCCGAGCGGGGTCGATGCGCCCCACGTCTGCCGAGGCCTTCCCCTCCGTGGCTATGTGTTCCTTCCAACTCCGCCAAAAGTTCCCGGGCGCGCGCGACCACGCCCTCCGGTAGCCCAGCCAGGCGCGCCACCTGGATCCCGTACGACCGGTCCGCGCCTCCGTCCACCAGCCGGCGCAGGAACACGATGTCCTCGCCCACCTCCCGCACGGAGACGTTCATGTTCTTGACGCCCGTCAGCAGGTCGCCGAGCTGGGTGAGCTCGTGGTAGTGCGTGGCGAAGATTGTCTTCGCACCCAGCCGCTCGTGGATGTGCTCGGTGACCGCCCACGCGATCGAGACCCCGTCGTAGGTCGAGGTGCCGCGTCCGATCTCGTCCAGGAGCACGAGGGAGCGCCGCGTGGCTCCGTGCACGATCGCCGCGGTCTCGCTCATCTCGACCATGAACGTGGACTGACCCCGCGCAAGGTTGTCCGACGCGCCCACCCGGGTGAAGATCCGGTCGGTGACAGGTAGGCGGGCGGCGTCTGCGGGCACGAAGGAGCCGACCTGGGCGAGGAGCTGGATCAGACCCACCTGGCGCAGGACCGTGCTCTTCCCGGCCATGTTGGGCCCGGTCAGGATGACGATCCACCCACCGTCCGTCAGCACGAGGTCGTTCGGGATGAACTCCTCGCGCGGCATCATCGTCTCCACCACCGGGTGGCGGCCCGCCCGGATCTCGAGCTCGAAGCCGGTATGCACCTCGGGGCGGACGTAGCCGCGGCGCTCGGCGACCCGGGCGAACGTGGTGAGCACGTCCAGGGTGGCCAGTCGCCCACCCGTGTCCTGGAGCCTCGCCACCTGGGCGCCCAGGCGCGCACGAACCTCCGCGAACAGCTCGGCCTCTAGCTGCCCGATGCGGTCCTCCGCCCCGAACACCTTCTCCTCCCACTCCTTCAGCTCGGGCGTGAAGTAGCGCTCGGCGTTGGTCAGGGTCTGCTTGCGCACGAAGTCGTCCGGCACGCGGTCGAGGTTCGCCCGGGTCACCTCCAGGTAATAGCCGAACACCTTGTTGAAGCCGACCTTGAGCGAGGTGATGCCCGTGCGCTCCCGTTCGCGCACCTGCAGGCGGGCGATGAAGTCGACCGCACCGTCACGCACGTCGCGCAGCTCGTCCAGCTCGGCCGACCACCCCTCGCGGATGACCCCACCCTCCTGGAGCGTTGCGGGCGGGTCTTCGGCGATCGCGCGGTCGAGGAGGTCGGCGACGTCCCCGAGGCAGTCGAGATCGGCGGCGAGCTCGCGCAACAGCTCGGCCGCGGCATCGCTCCCTGCCTTTCGCAGGACGGGAAGCCGCATCAACGACCGGCGCAGGCCGAGGAGGTCGCGCGGGGCCACGCGTCCGATACCCAGCTTGCCCGCGAGCCTCTCGAGGTCGGTCACGCCCTTCAGCGCGTCGGACAGGGCGGCACGCAGCTCCGGGCGCTCGTGCAGCTCGCGGACCGCCTCCTGCCGCCGCCAGATCTCCTCGGGCACCACCAGCGGCTCGAGGATCCAGCGCCGGAGGAGGCGGGCGCCCATCGCCGTCACGCTCTCGTCCAGCACCGAGAGCAACGTGCCGCCCTCCTCGCCCGGCCGGAGCGCCTCCACGAGCTCCAGGTTGCGCCGCGTCATCTCGTCGAGGAGCATGGCGTGTCCGGGACGCAGGATGCGCACGGGGCGCAGGTGGCTCACGCCGGACGGACGGATCTCTGCGAGGTACTGGACGAGCGCGCCGACGGCCCGGATCATGGAGGTGTCCAACGCCTCGAACCCGAAGCCGTCCAGAGACTGGATCGCGTAGGCTCGACGGAGCGCATCCGCGCACACGTCGGCCTCGAACATCCAGTCGTCCCGGTGCGTGCGCAGGGGTCCTTCCACCAGGCCGCGGACCTTCGCGTCCTCGAGCGTGCGCGGCAGCAGGAGCTCCGTGGCTTCGAGCCGACCGAGCTCAGCCTCCAGCTCGTCGGCCGGCACGTGGCGGGCGGTCAGCTCGCCGGTGGACACGTCGAGGGCGGCCATCCCCCAGGCCTCGTCGCCCTCCGCCACCAGCGCGACGAGGTAGTTGTTGCGCCGCTCGGAGAGGAGCGCGTCGGACACCACCGTGCCGGGCGTGACCGTCTCGGTGACCTCCCGCCGCACGATGCCCTTCGCCAGAGCCGGGTCTTCGACCTGATCGCAGATCGCCACGCGGCGGCCCAGCTTCACCAATCGGGCCAGGTACTCGTCCAGCGCCTTGGCGGGCACGCCGGCGAGGGGCACCCGCGCCGCCGCGCCGTTGTTGCGGGACGTCAGCGTCAGGCCGAGAAGGCGCGCCCCTTCCTCCGCGTCCGAGTGGAAGAGCTCGTAGAAGTCCCCCACCCGGAAGAACAGCAGCGCGTCACGGTGGCGGGACTTGGCTTCCCGCCACTGTTGCATGAGTGGAGTGTCGTCGGGGGTCGCCATGCTCAATCGATGAAGATCGTCTCCTCCGCGGAGACGAAGAGGACGTCACGCAACGCGGGGGCCCGCTCGAAGAGCGCCTTCCCCTTCGCCCGCAGGCGCCGGTCGGTGAAGCCCATCAGGACCAGGTCCGCCGAGGTGGAGCGGGCTTCGACCAGGCGCTGGTAGTCCGTCGCCTCGTCGGTGGGGATGACCATGACGTTCTTTTCGGCGATGAGAAGGCGCCCGTCCTCGATCATGTCGCGCAGCTCCTCCGAGCGCTGCTTCACCTCCATGCGGGGATAGGCCGCGAAAATGCTGATCTCGGCACCGTGCCAGTCCCGGTGTCCAAGGAGGATGTACGCCAGCAGGACCATGAGGTTCGCGTTGCGGGCGTCGTGCCACGTGAGCCAGACGTGGATCGACTTGCGCGCGCCGAAGAAGTTGTCGCCGTGTCGGAGCACGAGCCGGTTCATGCGCGGCACCCCGGCGAGGAGCAGCCCGTCGATCACCTCGTCGAGCACCTCCGGGGGATCGTGTCCACCCACCTCGAACAGGATCGTGTTGTTCTCCATCCCTGACACGCCCGGCATCTGCAGGCTCTGCGCCAGAGCCGACGCCATGGACGGGCTGATCATCGTGTCTACGAAGATCGCGCCCTTGCGCTCCTCCATCGACCGGACCAGACGCGCCTGCACCTCCCGGCTCTCCCGGTAGGTTCCCGGCTCCAGCAGTCCGGGGATGTAGTGCAGGTACGTGCCGAACCCGTAGCGGTGGCACAGCCACTCCAGGACCTGCACTGGCGAAGAGCGGTCGAAGGTGCGCGGCGTCACCATGATGACGCTGGGCCGCCAGTCGTCGGCCGGCGTCTTCTGCAGGCGGATCTGCAGGTACCGGGTGGCCTGCGTCATCACGCCGTGGAAGATCGAAGCGAGGTCGTCCACCCCGCCCCGGCTGCGCCGGATCACCTGGTAGAGCACGCCCATGACGGCGATGGCCAGCATGGCGTACATCAGGTCCATCTGCAGCATGAGCATCAGGCACATGAGCGCGCCGAACAGGCTCAGGTACCACTTGGACCGGAAGCTCGGGCGATACGAGGGTCTCGCCGCGAAGTGCTCGAGGAAGGAGATCGCGCACAGCGCCCCGTACGTGACCATGAAGAACATGGACACGATCCGTGCCACCAGGTTGACGGAGCCCAGCAGGACGAACACGACGGCGATCCCCGAAGTGACCAGCGTCGCGTTGCGCGGCTCGTTGGTATCGCCGAGCCCGGTGGCCAGGAAGCCGTTCAGCCGCTCCACGGGCACGACCCGGTCGCCGCCCAGGGCCTGGAGCGTGCGCGGCGCGACCAGGATCGAGCCGATGGCCGAAGACAGCGTCGCCGCGCCGAGGCCGATGGGGATGATCGGCCCCCACAGCGCGATCCGGCTCATGATCAGCTGGTCGTTCACCAGAGACACCGCGTCCACCGACGTCGCCAGCTTCAGGACCACGAATACGTAGACGATCATCCCCGTGAACGTCGCCGACATGATCCCCAGGGGGATCGAGCGGCGCGGATTCGCCAGGTCGCCGGACAGGCCCACGCCCGCGGTCATCCCCGTGAAGGCCGGGAAGCAGATCGCGAACACGAGAATGAAC
>Ga0307423_1000859_pt1 | contig 19541 bp, 18 predicted proteins | sample SalMarWE160310MG_FD_202154 | JGI IMG/M metagenome (GOLD analysis project Ga0307423, IMG submission 202154) | Salt marsh sediment microbial communities from the Plum Island Ecosystem LTER, Massachusetts, United States - WE1603-10 | ecosystem: Environmental > Aquatic > Marine > Intertidal zone >...
CATGTTTCCTCCTACTGGCTTCCTGAACCAAGCATACAATTGTGCAACGACTTAACCATCCTCCTTGCTGACACATTCGATCCAACCATTACAGGAGAAGAATTTATTCGAGAAACCCACAGAACTTTAGCCCTGCATGTGAGGGATTCTAATCAGACAGAGGTATTGGAGTCGCCTTTCCGAGCTTCATGAGCGGTGCAGTTTGGGTGCAGTTTGCGCACTAGCCCATGGAAAGTATAGACAGCCTGGACAATCAGCCCTCATTATCATGCGGGTTTGTAGAAACTATGCAACTATATGTAGGCCATGGACGCCATGGAAGACCGTATGGAATCACTTACACAGAAGATGTCGCAGGTTCGAGTCCTGTTCCGCCCACTCTTTAGGGGGCTGCCCATTTGGGACAGCCCCCACGGTGTAACCTGAAGGTCCTCAGTTTCCCACGCTTCGCTCAGGATTCCCTCCACTTCTGTTCCGGTATGTTCCGGGGACTACGGAATCCGAGCCCCGTTACCTGAGAAAGAAGCGCCCACGGGGGCGCTTTCTTCCTTGAATGTGAGCTTCCAAGGTGTGTAGATCAGGATTCGTACTTAGGACCTTGGGGAAAATGACCCATAGGGTTGAATTCTTTACGTTTTTCCAGTTTCTCGGATAATATGAAGGGGTGGAGTGGGAATTTCGGATTCGGGCCAAAAACCTCTGGATCCTTGATTTCCCACGCTTCACTCAGGACAGGCGAATCAGAAAAGCGTCCCCTTAGGAATGGAATTCAGAACAAGTAAGCGGTCAGAACCATTGGAGTGATGCTAATATAATTCGAATCCATAGTTGCACTGGGTAGTTGAATTCAGGCGATATCTTAAGGACGGAACCCCAACAAAAAGGTAGGGATTGAGTCCATCCTCGCTGCGATCGAGAAAGTTGAGCATCCTGCAATCGCCACCACTTTGTTGGATCTGGGAATGCTGCGTGAGGTGGTCATAAGCCCAAAAGGCCATGCCAGTCTGACCCTGGTGCTGCCGTTCCCCAGCATCCCGGAAAACGTGCGCAACTATATGGTGAACAACCTTACGGAGGCTGTCGGGTCCGCAGGGGGAGAATTGGTCAAGGTGAACGTGGCTTTGATGAACGATGTCGAGCGACAAGAGTTCCTGGCGAAAGAACAGCAAAATTGGAGAGGATGAGCGGTGAGAGTCTTACATATCCAACAGGAATGGTTTGATCGACTGCTGCCCGATGGATTGCCCATCCCCAGCTCGACGCTACTGAGCGGACCTGGTGGTTCGGGCAAACCCCTTATTGGAAACGTGATTGCCGCCGCCTGGCTGAGGCAAGGCGGCAGTGTGATCTTCATGTCCTTGCAGTATCCTGACCACAGCTTTATCAAAGCTGGTCTGAGTAAGGTCGCCCATCTGGATTTGGATGAATACAAGGAGAGGGTCGTTTTCATCGAGCTGGATGCGACGATAGACACTATGACCGAACCGGATGACAACCGGTTTCGAGCCAATATCGTCAAACCTGAGGTTTGGGATCGCGCCATTTAGAAAGCTGGCGGCATGCTGCCGGCAGCTGGGCCTGGGATCCTGCTCTTTGGCTCGGCGCTAAATCTGCTGCTCTTCTCGCCCACCTATGGCGCAGACATATTGGAGAAAATGAAGGCAGCTGCTCAAGGTGTTCAAGGGATCACCTATCTCTTCGCAGCCAGCACCACAGCCAAAGCAGAGGAGATCGCCGAACTGGAAGCAGTGGTGGACAATCTGATTGTGACCCGCAGCACCAAATCGCCCTTCCGTCTTTACATGCAAGTAATCCGGAGCAAAGGGAACGCTCACCTCTCGGCTGAAATCGAGGTCCCATTTTCCGCGGAGCTGCTAGTCGATGTGAAAGAGATTGCCGATCACAGCCGTAAAAAAGTCATCCCGCTTGTCTCGAAATTATGAGCTTCAGGGCTGATCTGAGGGAGTAAAAAAATGTGCCAAGTCGCAGTGTATCTGGATGACGAGAAGATCATGGATAGTGTGATGTTGGTCGAGCCAACCTCCGAGGGGGTGCGATTGACGAAGCTGTTTGAAGAACCCAGGGTGATCCTCGCCTCGATACGGCAGATCGTTTTGATGAAAAATAAACTCATCCTTGAGGTGATCACAAAGGAAGAGAAGAAAGATGAATGAGACAGAAAAGCTGAGTGTGTTGATCCCACACTGGGTTGAACACAATAACGAGCATGCCCAGGAATTTCGTGACTGGGCAGCACGTGCTGGCGAAACCGCACAGGATATCCTGGATGCGGCTGAGGCCATGAACCGGGTAAACACATACTTACTATCTGCCCAGGAGAAGTTGGGTGGTTCGATACCCCATAGGCATGGTTAGGGAGGTGCCCGGAAAGGCTACCTTAAGGTCTTTTCAGGCTCGCGATGACACCTCCCATCCCTGAAAATCAGATGAGAGAGCGTCATCTTGAAGAATGATTATGGACTCCCGCTGGGTCGAACGTCGTTACCACAAAGGATTCGAAGATGGGGCGGAGCACATCGTAACTATGGGACCTGCTGTTGCTGGCACGCAATCCAAAAATCCCGATTCAGATTACCTGCGCAGAATGCTTTGCCTTACTAGAGCACGATGCAGATTTGTTGGCTGCTGGTGTGCCTATGGATAAGCTACGCTTGTCTATTCACCATCACTTATCCTTATGCTCAGGCTGTGAATCGGAATTTGGCCAATGGCTTGAAAGGCTTGAGGGAGAGGCAGATTTATAACCCTGATCCCGATCAGGCTTAAGGAGTGATTAGAAAACATGAAAACGCAAGGGGTGGATGTAGCCGTAACAATCAATAATGTTCCCAGAATGCTCGCTGTTGAGCAAGATGAAAGTTTATTGCTTGCCCTCCGCCGGGCTTCCTACTTCAGTGTTAAATCCGGCTGTGATGATGGAACGTGCGGGGTTTGCACTGTTCTCATCAATGGAAAACCCGAGCGCAGCTGTAAAATAAAGGCGCTTGAAGTAGACGGGGCAGAAATCACAACCTTAGAGGGTCTTGGCGATGCGGAGGGACTGCACCCACTCCAGGAAGCTTTTATGGGGACAGGGGCAATCCAATGCGGGTTTTGCACCCCGGCACAGATCCTTCGCGCCAAAGCTCTGCTTGATGAAAATCCCAACCCAACGGAAGAAGAAATCCGCCAGGCGTTGAATGGTGTTCTCTGCCGCTGCACTGGGTATGTTCGCGGGGTGGATGCTGTCCAGCGTGCGGCTGCAAAGATGCGGGATGAATCTGTCGAACCCTTCAGCCATATCGAACAAACGTTGCCGCAAGAAATGGCGAAGATCGAGCTCCCGGAAGTCTTCTATCGCCGGGACGGCAGCCGCAATCCGCTACCTCCACTCGTCTTCACCCCGCGGGAAATGACCGCAACCCGTATTGTAGGGAAACCTGAGGTTAAAGTTGACGCAAAGAAATTAGTGCAAGGCCGTCCAGTTTTCACCGACGATTTTCGTCGGGAAGGCATGTTGTACGGCGCTTTGCTCACCAGTCCCCATGCGCATGCGCGAATACGACGGATCGATGCAAGTCGTGCCCGCACTCTTCCTGGGGTTCATGCGGTTCTTACATACGAGGACATCACCAGGATCAAATATGCCTCCGGAGGGCAGAGTTACCCGCAGCCGCTGCCTTACGATCAAGTCAGCCTGGACAATAAGGTCCGGCATGTTGGCGATCGTGTCGCCATTGCCGCCGCAGAAACACTCGATCTGGCGCAGGAAGCTCTCCGTCTCATCGATGTTGAGTATGATCTCCTGCCCGTAGTCGTGGATCCAGAAGCCGCCATGCAGGATGGCGCGCCGATTATCCATGATGAAGCGGATACGGAGGGCATCTACGATCCTGAGCACAATATCGTGCACCATATCGATGTCCATGTCGGCGACGTCGATGCAGCCTTTGCCGAGGCCGATCGTCTCTTCGAAGGAACTTACCGCACCCCCAAGCAGCAGCAAGTCCACCTGGAACCTCACATCTGTATAACCTACTTCGACGAGGACGAGCGCTTGGTCATCCGCACAAGCACGCAGGTGCCTTTCCATATTCGCCGCATGGTCGCCCCGCTCATCGGTCTGCCAGTGAAGAAGATCCGCGTGGTGAAACCACGTATCGGCGGTGGTTTTGGTAACAAGCAGGAACTTATCCTGGAGGATCTTTGTGCGCACCTGACGTTGGCGGCCAACCGCCCCGTGCGTATGGAATATACGCGCACGCAGGAGTTCACCAGCTCGCGCAGCCGACATGCAAACATCATCCATTACAAGATCGGGGTGAAGGACGAGAAAGTGATAGCGGCAAGACTGTATTTGATCGGCGATACCGGCGCCTATGGCGCACATGCGCTGACGGTCAATATGGTCGGCGGGTTTAAGGGATTGACTCTCTACAACCCGCCGAACGCCCATTTCATCAGTGATGTGGTGTACACGAATACACCACCGGCCGGCGCTTTCCGCGGCTATGGGGCGATGCAATGCCAGTATGGCATGGAAGTTCTCATGGAAGAGATCGCGGCCAACCTGGGACTGGACGTTGTTGAGTTCAAGCGCAGGAACTGGCTCCGGGTCGGTGAACCGATGTATTTATCCAAAGCACTGGGTGAGGGTCGTGAAGGTGTAGAACAGTCGCTGCAGACCAGCGCGCTGGATCAGTGTTTGGATATCGGCAGGTTGGCTACGGATTTTGAAACCAAGCGGGAGAAATATCGCCAACAAGATGGCCGCTATCGGCACGGCATTGGCATGGCGGTGGTGATGCACGGCAGCGGTATTGCCGATCTGGATATGGCTTCTGCCACGCTGAAAATGAATGATGATGGATCATTTAATTTACTGATGGGTGCGACCGACCTGGGTACGGGCTCAGATACCATCCTGGCGCAAATGGCTGCAGAGGTTCTGGGGATATCCCTGGATGACATCATTGTGTATTCCTCAGACACGGATTTTACGCCGTTTGACAAAGGAGCGTATGCCAGCAGCACGACCTATATCAGTGGTGGGGCCGTTCGCAAAGCTGCCCTGAAGATCAAAGTGCAGATCCTTGAGCATGCCGGCTTGATGCTGGGAGGAATCGGTGCGGCTGATTTGGAGCTTCAAGATCGGCAGGTTAATGCCGCGGATGGTCGCTCGATCTCCCTCGCTGAGATCGGATTAAGCAGTCTGCACCAGCAAAACCAACACCAGATTATCGCCTCCGCCTCTCACAAAAGTCCGTTCAGCCCGCCTCCAACAGCTGCGCAGTTTGTCGAGATCGTCGTCGATATGGAAACGGGGAGGATCAAGACGGAGCGGTTATTGATGGTCGTGGATTGCGGACGCGTGATCAACCCGGTCACCGCCTCCGGTCAGGTCGAAGGGGGGATGGCCCAGGCTCTCGGGTTTGCTCTTGAAGAAGAGATGCTTTTCGACGACAATGGTCAACCTCTGAACCCGAACTTGAGTAGCTACCACATCCCACGTGTAACAGGGATGCCGGCGATGGATGTGATCTTTGTCCAAACCGATGAGCCCAGCGGACCCTTCGGTGCTAAATCAGTCTCAGAAATCGCGATCGATGGAGTCGCCCCTGCCATGGCAAGTGCATTCCATGATGCGACCGGTATCTGGATGCGCGAGCTGCCCTATACCCCCGAACGGGTGAAAGCAGCGCTAAAGCAAGCGGGGCAATAAATCCCAGACCCATCTGTGTCTTCTGCGAGAGATGCCGAACCCTTTGAAGATCATCGATCCTACGTGTATCAAGTCTCGCATTCTGTTCAAGTAAAGAGTAATTTATGCAGTATAAATCCATACCAATCTCAGATCTCCCTGTTGACGGAGCGGCGACGCGGCGCCGCAACTTTGTCGCAGGATTATGGCATGGGATCTTCTTAGCCCTGGGCGTTTCTTTGACACAGCCGACCACGGTTATTTCCGCCTTTGTGGCTGACCTGACCGGCTCGACCGTATGGGTAGGTGGGTTATCGACGGTGTTGACGGTAGCAGGGGCTCTGCCACAGCTTTTCGTCGCCCGCTGGATTGAGCCCCGCCCGCGTAAAATGCCTTATTTATTAACGGCCATATATCTGCGTGTCTTCAGTTGGGGTGCCCTCGCCTGGCTCATATTTACCATCGGTGATCAACACCCCATGACCCTGGCCTGGATCTTAGTAAGCATGCTGGTCATCTTCTACGCAGGCGGTGGTCTGGGCAACATCCCTTACACTGACATCATTGGAAAAATTATTCCCGCTAATCGAAGAGGGACGTTTTTTGGTGGCATAGGTGCTTTAGCGGGGCCGCTATCTGTCGGTGCGGCACTAGCGGCACAACGTATTCTTGCAAAGGTGAATTATCCGAACAGTTATGCTTTGTTATTTGGGTTGGCTGCCATCGCGCTGATCATCGCCTCGCTGGGTTTTTGGGCTATACGTGAGCCTTCCACTTCTGTTGTAGTGCGCGATCTACAGCCTTGGCATAAATACTGGAAACAACTCCTGGCAGCCAGCCGACGCATGAAAGGATTAATTATCACACAACTCCTGACCGGATTCAGCTTGATGGCGCTTCCCTTCTACGTAGTTTTTGCACGCGAACTATTGGATGCGCCTCTTGAGGCTGTGGGCTGGTTTTTGCTGGCTCAGGTAATAGGCGGTGTGCTTTCAAACTTGGTATGGGCACGCCTCGTAGACAAATCGGGAAGCCGTCGGATGATATTCTACTGCGCCGTTATATCGACTATGATACCTCTTCTGGCGATTGCGATGTCACGTTGGGGCTGGCTCGCGTTGTTGCCGGTTTTCTTCTTGGCTGGCGCGATTACGAATGGGCGCAGCGTCGGTTTTCAGAGCGCATTGCTCGAGTTGGCTCCGGCTCCGGAACGATCTACCTACGCAGCTCTTAACTCCGTGCTGATCATACCCATTGCGTTTCTTTCCCTCATAGGCGGTTTGTTTTTGCGGGAATTTTCATACAACGCGTTTTTCATCATAACAGCGATCTTTGTCGCTGCAGGCGCAGTCGTAGCGCGACGATGGGCATTGCAAGTGCAAGAAGAGCGCGTGATCGGATCATGATTGCCATAAGAGAAAAAATGACTTCTATGCCGAAGATCGGCTTCATTATTTGCGATCGTTACCGTCGAAATGCTTGTGGGAAGCGCTTCCGGACGATTTGTTCATCCTGCCAATCTAACGGTTATTCCGCGAGAGAATGGTGTGATGGAATCGGCTTTGTGGATTGATCCCAGCGGAGGGATTTCATGTGAAAAGTTTGCAGCCGCACTGATCGGGTTGGGCGTTCCCGAGCAGGGGATGATGCACGCGATGGAGGCCGCAGCAGGTGAACTAGGTTTATTGGATGTTCATGCGCATGTCGAGTTTCTACCCGATGGAAGCCTCGCTCATCAACTGCACATTACCGTATTAGAGCAGCGGAAGCCCCTGTCGCTGGATGATGCTGCGGATATATTAAACGATGTTCTGTCCCTCGCAGAAGTAGAAGGTGAGTATGCCGCTGTGGTAAAACGGGCACTATCGATCCTGCTGTCTATAGGTGATGTTCAGAGCGATAGCGCAGCCTCATCCCCACCCGTGGAGATGGTTCAATTGTCGGTCATTGGTAAAGCGCACACACCCTATGAGCATAAAGCACCCTATCAACCTGCCCCCGAGAATGTCGGCGATGGGGTATTCTTCATTCAGGTAATGCCACAATTTGTTCTTGGGCTGGTGGGTTTAGAGACGTTCAGCCATATCCTCGTCTTCGCTTACCTGGATCGCAGTAAGACGGCAAAATTGTGTGTACGTCCGCCTTGGACGGAGGGGCAAGATGAGTATGGGGTTTTTGCCACCCGCTCACCGAATCGACCCAGCCCGATTGGTCTCAGCCGTACGCGATTACAGCGTATCGAGGGCGATCGCATCTACACTGGCCCTCTGGATCTTTTTAATCGGACGCCTATCGTAGACATCAAACCATTTATTCGATCTCTGGATACCGCAGATTGCCCTGCGGAAGAAGGTAATGATGGTTGGCTGCAGGGCAGCGATCACCTTGAAATGCACCGGTTGGGGATTCCCCATGAACATCCAGAGAGTAGAGAAGGGCTGCATAAGATCGAGCGCCTGCTGGTTTGCCTGATCGGCATCGGCTGGGGATTACAGCAGCTCGGCGTAGACTTAGGTTCAATCCGATGCGCATCACCTGTGCTCACGGGGCAGGCAGGCGGGTTGAGTAGGGTCCCGGAGATAATCATGGAACAGTATCACATACCCTATGAACAGCGGCTGGAGGCCGGGGCGTCCCTGACAGCGGATGGCACCGCCATCTTGGCGGCGATTGCGCCCAATCTGGTAGCTCGGGATCAAATCGCTTCGGAGGGTCTGCAAGTTGGTCTTGGTGTGGGGGAAGAGAGCTCGGTCCTTGCGCCGTGTTATGGGGCGCTGCGACTCTTGTTGGTTTAAACCACTTATTTGGAGGTCACGCATGTCCGTAAAATATATAGAAGACATCGAGAAGATCATTGTTGAAGGGGGCGTCGGTACGACGAAGCAGGTGCTGATTCCGGCGGATGAAGGGCCTAACTTCGCTATGCGCTGCTTTACCATGGAGGCTGGCGGCGGCATGCCAAACCACACTAACCTGGTCGAGCACGAACAGTACGTCCTAAGAGGCTGGGCACGCATCGGCATCGGTGAGGAGACCTACGAAGTCCAAGCAGGGTCTGTAGTCTTCATCCCCGCACAGGTCCCCCACTGGTATACGAACATTGGCGATGAGCCATTTCAATTCCTGTGCCTCGTCCCCAATCAGCCCGATGTGACGACGATTCTGGAGTAATTGGAACAGGTCATGGCCTTCCTTTGGATCTTCATTGTCTCTGTTTCAATCATCTTCCTGCTTGATCGGCTCATCGGACGCATGTATCGCTACAAGATCACGCCCCATCAGGTGACACCGGAAAAATATGGGTTGGCATTCACTGAGATCCATATTCCTGCAGCAAGGGATGCTCAACTCTATGGGTGGTGGATTCCAGCCTCTCCAGATGCGCCAACCTTGATCCTGATCCACGGCTGGGGTCGAAATCTGGCCCGTATGATGCCCTATATTCGAGCATTACACCCGATGGGCTACAATCTGCTGGCGTTTGATGCCCGCAACCACGGCAGCAGCGCGCCGATAAAACACCCCACGGTGGGGACTTTTTCTGAAGACATCCTCTCCGCACTGGATTTTGCCATCCGTTCGGATTGGGTTTCGCCTGGGGGGATTGGCATCGTGGGACTCTCCGTCGGTGGGGGAGCGGCCGTTAACGCGGCTGGCTGGGACGACCGAGTGAAAAGCGTCATTACGGTGGGTGCGATCTCTCATCCGGCTGAAGTAATGAGGCTGGAATTTCAGAAAAGGAAGATCCCGAATTTTATTCCCTGGCTGCTTTTCCAGTATATGCGCTTCCGCTTCGGGATGGATTTCGAGAAAATTGCTCCCGTAAACAACATTTCCCATGCCAACGCAGATATCCTCTTGATCCAGGGTGCGGAAGATGCTACCGTCCCGATTACCCAGGGGCAGGCGCTCGCAGAAGCCGGGGATGCAGAAAGAACACACTTATGGATTGTCCCGGACATGGGACACAGTAACTGCAATACCCATCCCTTATTTTGGGAGAGGGTCCATGCGTTCTTGCAAGAGACGCTTCCCGTTTCCTAGAACCTTGGGCTGCTAGCAGAAAGTTGGGGAGAATAGCTCATCCGGCTTGGTGCTCATTCCCTGTCGATGGGTTTCGGATATATCCACGTTGAGGAGAGATCATGAACCAGGAATACGACCGTTCTGTTTCCAAAGTAGAGGTGACCGGCTTGGAAGCCCGTCATTATGACTTTTTCATGAACCTCATCACCGGCGGCACGTATCCTTTCTTCATCCACCGGGCTGTGCGGGAAATGCATGTCCGACCCGATGATGAAATCCTGGTGTTAGGCTCCGGAACTGGACGCAATATTTCTCTGATGAACAAGGAGCTCTCGGAGCAGGGGCGTGTGCTAGGGCTTGATATCGGCCCGGAGATGCTGGAGCAGTCCAAGCAACGCACCGAACATCTTCCTCACATTACGATTGAAAATCAGAGGATAGACGAACCACTTCCCTTTGAGGAAGAATTCGATAAGGTCTTCATCTCCTTTGTTCTACATGGATTTGTTCAAGAGGACCGGCTGACGATTATCAAGAATGCACTACGCGCCTTACGGCCCGGCGGCGAGTTCATTATCCTGGATTACAACGGATTCGATCTAGGGCAATCGCCGTGGTTGGTGCGTTTGGTCTTTAAGATGGAATGTCCTTTGGCTACCGATTTTATAGGCCGAGATTTAGAAGCAATCCTGCGGCAACATGGATTTGATCAATTCCGTACTTACCCGCATTACTTGGGGTATGTGCGCCTTCTGGCGGCGCGAAAGGCGGGGAATTAAACGATGCTGCGAATATTGATCTGGGGATTTATGTTGGTCGGCGGCGGTGCGCTGGGTATCTGGCTGGATGGTCGCTGGTTCCACGAGCTGTTTGGTAACCCTGTTTTCCGTCTGGCGACCCTTGTTGTTGGGATATTGTTGCTGCGCCTCGTGATGCGCGTCAGCCGGTTTACCGGCCGTCTGCTAGCACGCATGGGGCGTAAAGGCGATCTCCCCCGCATGGATACCGACAAAATGGTCACCACGGGCATTTATGGATGTATGCGGCACCCCATGCATCTGGGATTATTGTTTTTCCCCTGGTCGGTGGCGTTGATCCTCGGTTCACCAACCTTTATCTTGGTCATCGCCCCGCTGGAGATGCTCTTGATTCTGGCGTTGGTCAAGTTAGTGGAGGAACCGGAAGCGATTCGGAAATTCGGCGATGCATACCGGCAATATCAGAAACAGATACCCATGTTCAACCTTCATCCCGCCTGCTGGCGGCAAATGCTGAGCAAATGAGTTGCTTGGAGCAATCATGACAGTCCCTATCGATATTTTTTCCGCCGCAGCGATGTCTGATGAGGCTTTGGTCCGACAGAAGGGGATTGGTTTCATCGATGGCTCGAATTCCGGCTACGCTTTGCTGCTTGGGGACGATGCCGCTCAAATTTCGGAGATCGTCGTCTCGCTGACAAGAAAACAGATCATCGTTTTTGTCATTGAAGTTGCCATGCAAGATGCGCTGCGGGATGCGGGTGTGGCAACGGGATGGGATGCGGGCGTTGTCCCAATAAGTGTGACCGACGCTTTGGGTTTCATCACCCGTGTATCACAGGTTTTCGGCCGTGACGATGGTCAAGATGCTGTGTTGGACTACGCCCGTGAACGATTGCACGGTTTCACTCTGATGATGGGCGAACCGACCCCTGACAGGTTGATGCGGGCGCAGGCTGCGCGCACTCTAGGCTGCCCTTTATTGAGCACAGCCGAGCTGCCACCCTCCTTGGAACCCTGGGACAATGCGGTTGGATACCCGGCCGCGATCGGTGGGGTTGATGCCTCCAATATCGTTCAGCTTGGTATCGAAGAACGGGGATTGCAGATTCATGTCCCCTTGCCGGAACTGCCATTGGCGTATAGCCCCGACTTCTCCGGCCAAGTCGTGCGTGATGATGCTTGCGGCGCGTGTCTCACCGGCATTGAACTGACTGTAACAAGAGAAGATATTCTCGATGGGCGGATAACAATCATCGGGCCAGAGTTGGATTCCGGTTTGCGTGGGAACCGGCCCTGCGCGCTGCTGATCGAAGTCAGCGGGCGGGAGATGCAAGCAGATTTTGAGCCCGTGCTGGAGCGTCAAATTGAGACGATGCTCAATGATCTTGATGGGGTCGTCCACCGTGGGCAGCGGACGATGGTTACTCTGCGCATCGCCCAGAAAGCCGTTGATAACGGCCTGAGTTTGCGCCATCTGGGAGAGATTCTTCACGCCCGTTACCACAACGAATATGGAATGATTTTGAGTCGTGTTCAGATCACCATTTTTACTGAACCGGCGCAAATAAAAGCCATCAAAGAAAGAGCACAAGCTATCTTTGAACGGCGGGATAAGCGTTTAAGCAGCCTAGCGGATGAAGACGTTGAAACCTTCTACACTTGTACCCTTTGCCAAACGATTGCGGCCGGCCACCTATGTGTCATCAGCCCGGAACATCCAGGGGCTTGCGGTGCAGTGGACTGGATGGATGCACGCGCGGCGGTCAGCATCCGTGCGGTCGGGCCGAACAAAGCCATCGACAAAGATGGTCTTATCGATAGCAGGCTTGGCCAATGGGAGAGTGTGAACCAGATAGTGAAGCAGGAATCGGGTGGGGCGAGGGAGGCTTACAGTCTTTACAGTATGCTGCAGGATCCCAGCTCGGCCTGCGGGGATTTTGAATGCATCACAGCCATGCTGCCTGGAACCAACGGTGTGATGGTCGTCGATCGTAGGTATGATGGCATCACGCCGACGGGGATGGATTGGTCCATGCTCTATGAGATGGTCGCATCGGGTGCTCCAGTTCCCGGTTTCCTGGGACACAGTAAGCGCGCCATGGGGAGAGATAAATTCATCTCTGCGGAAGGGGGTTGGCGACGCATCGTCTGGATGAACCACACACTTCGAGAGGAACTTCGACCGGTTCTAGAAGTGCTCGCGACTGACGCGGGTTTGACGGGGTTTGTAGACAGGATCGCCACCGAAGATGTTGGTCTGACGGATGATGAGATCCTGGGCTGGATGCAGACCTGTTCGCATCCGGCGCTATCGATGGATCCAATGCTCAAGGACGTTTTCCCGATAGGATGAGTGAGGTTTCCCGCGAGTAAATCTGTGTAAAACTAAGCCGGCCGGCGTTGACAAGGATGTGTTCGTAAGAATTCCGCAAAGCATGGATATGGGATCGATTTCAGCGGAATAGCGAAGAGGGCATGACGACATGAAAACCGAGCGTATCAAGGAATTGGAAGAAAAGATTGAAGACTTGAAAAAACGTTGGCCGGCGCATTCGGTGTCGCCTGCCCTCTTTCAAGAGATGGATGATCTGGAGGAAGCGTTGGCGCGCGCAGTAGCTGAGTCTCAACAGGGGAGCGCTAAAGACTTAAGCACGCCTTCCAGTTAAACGCTCATGCTTACTTGCGATGTCTCCTGGGTTATATTCTAAGCATGCCGGGTTTCAACCGATCGAAAATCAGAAAGCTACCCTTGTAGACCCGGCTTAACGGTCCAACCTCCCTTACCTGAGAACGAAGCTCCCGAGAAGGCGCTCTCTTAGGCTCGATTTGTTTCGTCCTGATAACTTCTCTGCCCTTTCATGCGGAAAAACCACATTTGTTTTGGGAATTGGGAAGGAATTGATGGCCGGAGGTCGAACCTGCGATTATTGCAGCCTGAAGGAAACGTGCGGGTACCAAGATCACTATGACTGATTCCAAGAAAGGACCCCTCACCTACATCATCGATTTTGAGCCCATCGGACGGCGTGTGGACATCGCCCCCGGAGAATCGCTGCTTGAAGCGGCACGGTCCGCTGGCGTTGAACTCGTGTCGATCTGTGGGGGCAAAGGATCTTGCGGTGGCTGCCGTGTGCGCGTAATGGGTGGCAAGCTATCCTCGCCAACGCTCGAGGAGGAATCGGTATTTACCCCCATAGAGCTTGAAGAGGGCTACCGATTGGCCTGTCAGGCGAGGCCACTGACGGATGTCAAGATAGATGTGCCGTCCGAGTCATTGGCCACGATGCAGCGGCTTCAAGTAGAGGGGCAGGGTGTGAGACTGGTGGGGAAGAGAATCATTATCCCCGTTGACTTAGTTTTGGAACCGGCATCGCTCACAGATCTGCGATCCGACACTGCTCGCCTGCGCGATGCACTGCAAGTAAAGGGTTATCCAAGCGTATCCTTCAGCCCGGATGTGCTCTTCAACCTTTCAGGCTTTTTGAGGGGGCAAAATTGGCGGGTGAGAGCAGCTCTTCGCGGCGACCGAGTTGTGACACTGCTCCCTGAGGATGCACGGATTCTGGGTTTGGCGGTTGACGTTGGAACCACCAAGGTTGCCGCCTATTTTCTGGACCTGGAATCCGGGGAGGTGCTGGCGGTAAGGGGGGCCATGAACCCCCAGATCAGCTACGGTGAGGACGTTATCAGCCGGATTGCCTACAGCAATGAAAATGATGGCGGTCGCGAGACTCTGCAGGGCAGGGTAGTTGCTACCTTGAATGGGATGATTGCTGAGATGTGTGGGGAGGCCGATGTTTCGCTGGAACAAATCGTCGAGGCGGTGATTGTAGGGAACACGGCCATGCACCACCTGCTGGCTGGTTTGCCTGTGCGCCAGCTGGCAATGGCGCCCTACGTCCCGGCTGTCGGCGAGGCGCTTGAACTTCCAGCTGGCGAGATAGAGTTGGACATCAGCCCCGGTGCTTTCATTCATCTACCGCCGAATATTGCCGGCTTTATCGGCGCCGACCATGTCTCCATGTTGCTTTCAACCGATATCTGGCAAGCGGAAAATACTGTAGTGGCGCTTGACATTGGAACCAACACTGAGATCACGCTGGCAGTTAATGGGCGGATGCTCAGCTGCTCCTGTGCATCTGGCCCAGCATTTGAGGGGGCACACATTCGCGACGGGATGCGCGCTGCTCCCGGTGCTATCGAACGAGTACAGATTAAAAATGGTCAGTCGAACATTTACACCATCGGTGAGAAGCCTCCGGTTGGCATCTGTGGTTCTGGTATCTTAGACGCCGTCGCAGAGCTGCTCAAAGACGGGATTATCGATCACCGCGGTTCATTCCAGGAAGGGGCACCGAATGTTAGAGAGGGGATGAGTACGCAGCACAAAGAATTCCTTCTTGTTCCTTCCGATGACACCGGCCACGGGAAAGACATTGTGGTAACCCAATCCGATATAAACGAGATTCAATTAGCAAAAGGTGCCATCCGTGCCGGCCTGGAGATTCTCCTGGAAGAAGTGGGGGGTGCAGCTGGGGATATTGACGAATTTATCATCGCGGGCGCCTTTGGGACATATCTGAACGTGGGCAGCGCAATGACGGTGGGCATGTTCCCGGAACTGCCTCGAGAGCGCTTCCGGCAAGTCGGCAACGCCGCTGGTACCGGCGCCCAGCAGATGCTCATTTCTGCTGAACGACGCAGTGTCGCTGATGAGATTCCTGAGCGTGTTGAGTACGTTGAACTGACAACTCATGCTGGCTTCGAGAAAGCCTTCTTGAAAGCGATGTTCTTTGATGGACGAAAAGCGTAATGGTAGGAAGTTCTTCGAGACACAAATGCTCACTTTATAGGATCGTCCGAGAATCATACGAACGCAACCGGAACTCTCGCTTAACAGATCTAAGAACTCCCCCCAGGGGGAATCGATAAAGATCCTCGAAGAAATGTGGATGGTGGAGCTTGAATACCCAAATCACCCTATCACAGGATCTGGTTCTTCAATGTGCTTGGCTATTCCTCATTGGACAGGGGCATTCGAGTCGCCTTTCCTAGCTTCATGAGCGGTGCAGTTTGGGTGCAGTTAATGCACTAGCCCATGGAAAGTATAGACAGCCTGGACAATCAGCCCTCTATTTCATGCGGGTTTGTAGAAACTATGCAACTAGATGTAGGCCATGGACGCTATGGAAGACCGTATGGAATCGCTTACACAGAAGAGGTCGCAGGTTCGAGTCCTGTTCCGCCCACTTTCGATGTGGAGTGCCAAGCTATACACCCCCAAAGTCAAAGGAGAAGGACACCGGCCAGGTGTCCTTCTTTAATTAATAGAGCATTTACCTTATGAGCTTGCGCTGGGTTCTATGCGAGATCAACTGACTTCTGGAGGCGCAAATATATTCTCCCCAAACATCTATTCAAGGTGCTGCAACCTTCCCGCCCAATTAGGGACATATACAATATGGAGCTGTAGTAAGGTCGGTGCTCCAGGTACCTCCTGCGGCTGCGCAGTCATTCTTCCCCAGGTCCCTACTGCAGGTCAGCGTGGGCTGCTCCGCTTCAGGGATCCCGACCCGGGGCTGCGTCAGGACCGGGTCATCACAGCCGTTCAGGTAGAGCTGTAAAGCCTGGGTGCTCCCTAATGCGTTTGTTGGCAGTGTGAAACTGCAGTAGAGCCTGTTTGGATACCCCTGGGTGGAACACGATTCCGATTCTGTGGTTCCCAAGACTGCATGGTAGAGCCAGGGGTCAGTATCTCCAGCGATCGTCACCCCCAATCCCGGCACACCACCTGGCATTGTGAAGTAAAGGATCAAGTTCGTGGTCCCCTGCGGGATGCTCAGGAGCAGCAGCGAGAAGTCCATCCCCTCAAAAGCATCACAGCGGGGAATGGAGGAGCCCTCGGGTTCGGGGTTCAGAGGCGGGGGTGGTGGCGGAGGCGGGTTGGATGGATCGAATTCGTAGGCTCCCGGATCGCAGCCAGCTCCCTGGGGTCTGAGAACACCGCGCTGGTCATCGGAAAGCCCCGCACAATCCGGAAGGATATCGATCAGCGGGCTGCCAGGCAGCAGTGCGTGCGTTTTGGTACTCCCGCCATTCAAGGCAAGGGGACCGATCTGCGGGTTTGGTTCTGTGATGGGCGTTCCACACTCGCCATCGGAATCTACGACACCCGATCGTGTGTACGGCATCCCGTTGTCGAGCTGGCAATCGATACTCGTGTTCAGTGTGATCAGCGAATTTTCAATGTTCACGTGCCCACCCAGGTTAAGCGCACCGCCTCCCCAGCGAGTGTTGTAAACACTGCCTCCGCTCGAGGTCTCGGTCGCGACGTTATAGGCGAAGGTGCTGTGCTTGATCCCCAGCATGGGGTTCGTTGTTATCGACCCGCGGGCATAGATCCCGCCGCCTCGGTTGGAAGAATTCCCACTGAAGGTGCTGTTGTTGATGTATAGATCTCCTTCTTCCTGGTAAATCCCTCCTCCGGCTGAAGACGCCTGGTTGTAGGCTAAAGTGCTTTGAGTGATAAGGACACTTCCACCGTGGTGAGCCCAGATACCACCGCCGGTCAAATCGGCCGAATTGTATTTTATCGTTGAGCCTAAGATGCGGGTCGAAAATGTCATGTAGGTTGGGCTGACATAGGTATATTCGCCAGGAATATCCAGCATCGGATATCCAATCGCAGCTCCGCCACCCTTGCGGGCATGATTGACCTCAATACTCACAGAGCTGAGCTCAATTCGATCGGTAATCAGTAAGGCTCCGCCGTATTCTTCGGCTCGATTGGCAATAAAAGAGGTCCCCTGGATGGCGAGATCTCCCATCAAGTGGCAGATCGCGCCGCCGTGGGAGAGCGTGGCAGCATTGGTATGGAATACCCCATCCGTGATTTGGCTGCTGGATGAAACGCGGGTGACCGTTTCTAGGTCGCCAGCATAGATGTCGAGGGAAGGGCTGCTTCCATTTCTGAACGCCCCGCAGCTCTTGGCCGTATTGGCTATAAAGGAACCGTTCTTCAAAGTGACGTCTGAATTCTCGGAAAAGATTGCCCCACCGATCTCGGAGGCCGTGTTGTTACTGAACGACGATGTGTCGCTGCTGAGATTGCTCAGGCTCCCCTCTCCCAACCGTTTGGTATAAATTGCCGCGCCGTAAGCAGAGGAGTTGTAGGCCAGAGCATCGTGGTCTGCGATCAAATCGGAGGCTTCCGAGTAGATCGCACCCCCCGACCCAACCGCTTGATTTTCTGTGAAACGGGAGGTGACGATGATGGCCCCGTTGAATTCGTTGATCAGCGCGATCGCGCCGCCATCCACGTGCGCGTAGTTATTGTAAAACGAAACATCCTGCATCAACACCGATCCGCCACCCTCATCGGACGCGGTTCTTTCGGTGTAGATTGCGCCGCCGCTGCCGGCGGCAAGATTTAGATCGAAGGTGGAGGAATAGACCGTTATGGCGCCGTTTTTACTGTAAATCGCCCCTCCGAGGTTGTCCCCCGTCACGGTTGTCTCGCCAGCCTGGTTGAACCGGAACAGGCTGTGATCGATGATCCTGATGGTTCCTGAATCATTGTAGATCGCGCCACCCCGGCCAACGACCCCATTATCGACAGGGTAGACGGCGTTGTTCAGGAAGTCTGTATTGGAGGCAAAGAAATCGCCCTGGTCGATGATGACTGCACCGCCCCACAGCCGGACGCCGTTCTGCAATGTGAGGTCATAGAGCTCAAGATCGCCATCGGGTTCGATGAAAAAGTGGCCAAACATGGGTTCGCCCGCTGCCCGCTGGATGTCGATCACGGCGTTGTTTCCATTGATCGTGATCTCGCTGGCAACGCTGGGGAGACCGCTGAAGAGGGTTTGACCATTTAAGGTCTTTGAGTTATTTGCTTCTGTGAGAACATAGGGACAGCCCGGATCGAGGTTGATGACTGCCGGCCCGGAGCCGGCATTGGCTTGATCGATATTTTTGATGAAGTTGGCCACGCTGCACCCGGGAGTGTACGTGGTGCTTGGTTGGTTGTTTTGATCGCAAGCGGTTAGCAGAAGGGGGGAAAAGAGCAGAACTGCAATCAGCGTCAAGAATCTTCTTGAGGTAGCCACTTCTTCCTCTCCTTTTATTCAAATCATCAAAAAGGATCATGCAAAGAAACTGGCACAAGTTCTCAGCAACCGGAAAGTGACTTCAAACCAGATAGCAATGGATTATTCGTATCGTATCAATCCAATACCGGCGGAGTACTTCCTCGTTAGATGGGGCGAGACGCGATGCATTTGTATGCGAGAAAGCTTTTTTACTTTAGCATACTCTCGCTCATCATGCTCGTCACAGGTCAGGCTCAGCTGGTAGATCAAGGAAAGGTTGAGCCTGCGGATCAATCAGTGCGGGGCCATTTCTGTGACTTCGTTATAGAGCCAGCACGCAAGTGCAGCATAGAAAAATGGAAAGGGAGGATTGTGGCGTTCATTATTCGATACCCGGATATGCGTGATATATTGTTACTCTGCGTGGAGCATCATTGAATCGGTCACTCGTTGGATTCCAAGTCGTCGAGAATCAACCGGTCAACCATGGGAACTTGATCTGGTCCCGCTCCCCTGTTTGTGGGGTAACCGATTCCGCCGGGCTGCGCTGCTGGGGCGCCAGCACGAACGGGGTGCGCGTCCATTTCCGTCTGCAGACCCTGAGCGCTCCGGCACCCAACCAGCTTTATAAACTATGAGCGATAAACGCCTGCTATCCGCACTCATCTTTATCCTGCTCTCCGCCTGCGTTCCTGCGGGGCCGGCCGCGTACGGCGTTACCCCCGTGGAAAACCAGCAAGCCGCCACGGTAGGCTTGCCGCCCGCCAATACAGCCACTCCCAGCCCCATGCCCTCAATCACCCCACGCCCGATACCGACGCTGGCGATCGCCGATCCCGCGCTTGGCCTGCGGCCGGAGTTCGCTGCCGATATTAATCGCCTCGGATCGCTAACGACGTATTCGATCGACATAAGTGTGACGATCGACGAGCTCGGGCAGAGCGCACGCATCGAAGGCACCTG
>Ga0307423_1000860_pt1 | contig 19540 bp, 13 predicted proteins | sample SalMarWE160310MG_FD_202154 | JGI IMG/M metagenome (GOLD analysis project Ga0307423, IMG submission 202154) | Salt marsh sediment microbial communities from the Plum Island Ecosystem LTER, Massachusetts, United States - WE1603-10 | ecosystem: Environmental > Aquatic > Marine > Intertidal zone >...
GGTCCCGCTCATTGACGGCAGAACGACAGGCGACCTGGAATCGCCTGTCGCCGGCGAGAAGGACGTCTGCTCCGAACGCAAGCGTTCGTCACAGCCGCCTTCTCACCGGCCGGCATGCCTACGGCACGTCGGTTCTGCCTTTCTTTGTGTCTTCGTGCCTTCGTGTTTGCGACGTTGGTACTTTTGGTGTCTTGGTGGTTAATCCAACCCCAGCTCGGCGCGGCAGGCGGCCAGGACCTGCTCGTGGATCGCACCGTTGGTGCAGACGATGCCGCGGTGGTCGCCGAGCAGCCGGCCCTGGGAGAAGTCGAGCGGCCGACCGTCGAGGTCGCTGACCCGACCGCCGGCCTCCTCCAGCACCAGGGAGCCGGCAGCATGGTCCCAAACCTTTTCCCGGTAGCTTGTGTCGCGTGGGAGTCGCAGGTAAATGGAGGCCTCGCCGCGCGCGACCACCGCGTACTTGCACTGACTGTCGATACGAAACGGGGGCGCCGTGATCCCGAGGCGAGAGGCGATGCAGGCCTGGACCGAGTGAGCTGCATGGGCCGCTTCCACCGATTCGCAGAACACCGCGTCTGCCGGATTGGTGACCTGGTCGACGCGGGCGGCATAGAACTCCCGGCTGTCGAGTGGTCGTGTCAACGTGCCGCGGCCCGCGGCCGCACTGAACAGATACCCTTTGGTATCGGTTGGTGAGTCGGCGGGCGCCGGCAGGTTTGGGCAGCCGAGGACGCCGACGACGACCCGGCCTCTGTCGACCAGCGCCAGTGCAACCGCGTACTGATCACCGCGCAGAAAACCCTTGGTGCCGTCGATCGGGTCAAGGACCCAGAATCGTTTACCGCCTCCGATGTGGTCACCGCGGTCGAGTGCCTCGACCATCGCCTCTCGCGTCATGTCCGAAATGTTGCTCCGTGCCTGCTCGAATACCCGCTCGGCCATCTTTGGTGAGGCCTCCAGTGCCCTGGAGTCCTCCTCAGCGAGCAGAGGGTCGCCGGGGAAAGACCCTTTGAGACGATGACTGACCACAATCTGGGCCGCGAGGTCGGCAAGCGTGACCGGGGAGCGGTCCTCCTTGGCGAGAGAATCACCGGCGGCGACGATTCGATCCTGGACACGATTGGTGAGGCCGCAGACCTCGGCCACGATTGCGGTGGCTACCTGCTGCTCGTGTTCGTCCATGGGCGGAGAGTGTAGCAGGGCACTCCGCCCGGCCATCCATTTCGAATTTCGAATTCCCCGCCGGCACTTTCGAGCATAGGGGAGGGTGTGTCAGACGCGATTCAATACCCAGACGGGCCTTTTGTCGGGCGGCGCCGTGTGCCGAGATTCGAAGTCCGCGTGGTACCGTCACCACGATCTATGGGGGTCGGGTGGCAAATCGGAAATCCGAAATCCGAAATCCGAAATTCGAGTGGGCTATCTTCGCTGACGCGACCTGCGCCGGGCTGTCGGTGTTGATTCCGTTGCCGTTGGTGGACCTCGTCTTCGAGACCATCTTCAGACGGCGGATCCCGGCGAAGATCTCGAAGACCCGCGGCTCAGAGATCTTGCCGGGGACGAAAATCCAGTTGGCTCGTCCGCTCAACAGCTCGCCGTCCTGGTCCGGATGTCTTGCCGTGCCGTTCCTGGTCATCCGCTACGTTCTCCAACGCCTGTGGCGGAAGATCATCTACATTTTCGCGGTCAAGGACGCGACAGCGGCACTCACCGAATACTGGCACCGTGCGTTCCTGATCGATCACATGATCCGCGCCGGCCACCTCGCAACGAACGCCGACACCGATCTCGCTGTCCGGGTTTTTCGACGTGTGCTGAGCGAAATCGATCCGAGCCCCTTGACAGGTCTCGCTCGGCAGACCGTGTCCAACGCTCGACATGTGCTTCGCCTGTTGGTGCGGGCGCACCGGCTCGGCGCGGCCGAAGTGACGAAATCGATTGGCGAAGTGTTCTCATCCCACTGGAAGGTCGCATCGGCATCGCTCGTCGCCACCTCCCGAATCTACAATGCGAGGTATGCTGCCGAGGTCGAGCTGATGAAGTTGGACGGCGTATGCTGATAGTCCGATTCGTTGGAGGAAGGGAGATGTGGGCGTTGCGGCGAACGTCGAGAACTTACGCGATCACCGGAGTTCAGAGTTGGACGTTTCTGGGGAGACGCGTCGTTGCTTTCGCCGGGATTGCAGTATCCCTCCTGCTGTTGCTCGCGGCTGGAAGTTGCGCGGCGCCGCAGCCGCCTCCGCAAAGGATCATCCTCGTCACCATCGATACGCTCCGCGCGGATCACCTCGGAATGTACGGGTACCCGAGGGGCGTGTCGCCGTTTCTCGACGACCTGGCTGACCGATCCGTAGTGTTTGAGCAGGCGTTCAGCTCGTGCTCCCACACCGCGCCGAGTCACGCATCCCTTTTCACCTCGTTGCAACCCGCCCAACACCGTCTCCTCGTCAACGGCGAGGTGCTTGACGATCAGCTGCTCACGATCGCGGAGCTTCTCTCGCAACAGGGGTATCGGACAGCCGCTTTCACGCCGGTGAGGTTTCTCAATGGACTCTCTGCCGGTTTTGATCTTTTCGGTTCGTCGGAGAAGTACGAACCTGCCGAAGCGGTTCTCACCCGGGCCTTCGAGTGGCTCGAAAAGACGAGTGTCGAGACGAAATCCTTCGTCTGGATCCACCTCTACGATGTTCATGAGTGGCGCGTCCCCAAACGTCTTCATCGGACTTCGGTTCGTTGGGTCCGCGAAAACGCGACGTTGCAGCGGGGAGAGCTTCAAGCCTGGTTGCGCGCAAACCACGGTGTGCCCCGCGATCTCGGCGACCTCGGGCCGTCGATTTTGCGTTCCATCAATCGCTATGACGGGCAGCTGTACGCGGTCGACGAGGCGTTGGAAAATTTCTTCGGGAAGGTGCGGGCGCTTGGTTTCGCCGATGAAGCTATCTGGCTTTTCACGTCAGACCACGGAGAGGGGCTCGGGAACCACCATCAGATGGGGCACGGCCGATACATTTACGACGAAGAGATCCGCGTGCCGCTACTGGTTCACAGCCCGGACGGGCGGTTCAAACCGGCCCGCGTTGGGCCGATGGTTCGCCTGGTGGATGTGGCGCCGATGATCGCGGATCTCGTTGGCGCCGACATGATGGAGCAGCCCATCCCGGTGGTGGGCCAATCACTTGTTCCTCTCCTGAGAGATCCACGGGCGAAGTGGACCGTGAACGAAGCGTTTTCCCAGCGCCGCCCGGCGGATCAGCGGCGAATCGATACGGGCTGGGTGCCTGGCGATGTGTTCGCCACGCGCAGTCGCACGCGAAAGCTGATCATCAATCCTGGGGGGCCGTGCGAGCTCTACGATCTGTTGGCCGATCCGTTCGAGATCGATAACATCTGCAGGTCGACCGATCCCGAGATCGCTGCTCTCATCAGCATCCAGAGCGATCGATTCGAGTTCATGAAGTCCCAGAGCGAAGCTGTACGCAGTGGTTCGGCGTCACCCGATGTAATCGAGGAGCTCAAAGCTCTCGGATATCTCTGACGGTGTGTATTGCCGCCGCAGCGAGAGCCTCGCGATGGTGTAGAATCGGTGCCTGCATGCGCCGGGCCGCCCAGTCCGCATGTCGGCGTGAATCTCGATGTTTCAAATGGGACGTCTTCGATCACATCGTGCAGCCGTTTCCCATCGTCGGACCGCCCGGTTTCTGCCGGCGGCGGTGGTGGTGGTCGTGATGTTCGTCACCGCGGTTGCGTGTCGGCAGCCGCATTTCGCCGAGGATCTCGGCGTGATCAACGACCTGCAACCGTTGATCGACAAGTTCTCGCCGGTGAGTCCCGTGGTGGTGATTCCGGACCGTTTCTGGGAGAAGGCCGCCGATGGGGAATCGTGGGCCTTCGCCGGTTACGCGAGCCTTGTGTGTCATGTCGAGGAACCGCCTGGTCAAGATCTCAAATTTGTTTTCAGGCCGACCGAGGAGACCTCAAACCTTCACTTCATGGTGAGCTGGGATGGTGCGGAGTTATGGTCGACACCTCGGCGATTGGCGGTCACAGGAGAGAACGTTGAGGTTGTGCAGGATCAGCTCACACGCGGGTTACATCGGCTGGAAATTCGTCGGGTTACGGCCGCGGATGACCCCGGATATCGGTCGCAAAGGAACAACGAATTCTCCGTCGTCGCCTATGGGTTGGGTGAAGGCGCGCTGCGTCTCGAGCCCGAGGCCGCCGATCGGTACGAGTTGGTTCGCGAATTCCTCGAGGATGGGGTGACGGGTGTCGGAGAGGAAAAGCACGGGGGCTGGCTGGCGGGTTCATCGGTCAGTGCGACCGCAAGAATCAAGGTATCGGAGGATAGCGTCGCGTCATTCAAGGTGGCGTCGCTCGATGCGGGGCCGTCGCGATTCACCGTCGCCGTCGACGGGTTTGAGCACAGTGTCGACGTTTCTTCAGAAGCCGAAATGCTGGAAGTCGAACTGGGCGAGGGTACGCATCGGCTCAGATTTTCTGTAAAAGGTGCGCCGGACAGATACTATCTCTGGGGCGCTCCCCACCTCCGGACAGTGGACTCCGCGATCGCGGGACCGGTGATCGTGGTGACGATGGACACAACGCGCTGGGACTCTTTGTCACTCAACGGTGGTCCGCTCGATGCATCCCCCAACATCGCCCGCCTGGCTTTGCGTGCCACGGTCTTCGACAACGCGTGGTCGACGTCACCGTGGACCCTACCCTCTCACGCTTCCATCTTCACGGGCCTCTACCCCTCGCACCACGGCGCGGGAGTTACGAACCCGAGATTGGCCCGACGTTTCACGACCCTGGCCGAGGTCTTCAGACAGGCAGGATATTTCACAGCCGGCTTTGCGGGCGGCGAACTGAGCGCGTCCCGCTGGGGCGTGGCCCAGGGGTTCGAGGTTTACCGAGATCCCGAAGGCTTCGAGACTCGCGGTGATCAGCTCACCGGATTTGTTGAGGATTATCTCGACAGGAGAAACGGCGATTCGCTCTTCCTCTTCGTAAACTACTTCGATCCCCATGGGCTGTACCAGGCTCCAGCAGATTTCGAAGAGTTGTTCGAAGTTGCTGAGCTGCGGGAGCGCATCCTGGACGCGCCCATGTGGGGCGAGCTGAGCCGTGGCGACGCACGCGCGTGGCGAGCGATCATTGGCGGCGAAGCGGAGGTCACCGCCGACGCTGTCGCCTACATACGTGCCGCCTACCTGGCTGAGGTTGCGTTCATGGATCGTCAGATCGGCCGTCTCGTGGATTGGCTCGAGGGTCATGGGCTCTTCGATGCGGCGACGATCGTGCTGGTGGCAGATCACGGTGAGTTCCTGGGCGAGCACGGGTTTTTCTCGCACGCGTGCAGGCTCGACCCGGAGCTGACTCATGTGCCGTTGATTGTCAAATGGCCCTACCAGAACGAATCTCAGCGCGTGGACCTCCTGGTTTCGCAGGTAGACCTCTTTTCGACGCTGGCAGCGATAGCCGGCGCGCCTATGTCGTCGAACGACGGTAGTTCTCTCGTAAGCACCCATCGGAACGAGATCCCGCAACGCACTGCCGTGTTCCTGGAGGAACACGAAATGCGCATCCACCCCCTGTTCAAAAACATGATGATTGCTCCCAGCGTCTTCGCCATCCAACAGCCGGCGTTTCGCCAGGTGGTATGGAGGGGTGGGACATCGTGTTATCGCTCGACCGCGACCGGCTGGAGCGAAGTGCGGTGTGCTGTCGACTGGCCGGAGCGCATGACACAACTCGAGGCATTTATGGTTTCTCCGACCGGGAGGACCGAGGCCGATACCGAGCACGAACTCGGCGACGACTTGCGTCGTCGTCTCGAAGCTCTGGGTTACGTGCGGTGACACCCTCTCTCTGGAAACGCCTCCAGCTTTTTCGTTGGCCCGCGGCTATCGTCGTGACGGCTCAGATTATCGGGACCGTGGCCTGCAGCCCTGCACAGCCAGAGGTTCAGATCGTGGATCTGGTGGCGGAGCATCGTCTCGAGACAGGTGGGAACCATCTGAAAGCGCGCGAAGTCTTCGCGGCGGACGAGACCTGGGTTGCCGTGACGATGGAGCCCGGGCGTCGCGTGACGGCCGATGTCCAGCTGCACTCAGGGCCCGTCCTCGACCTTGCGGGTGCCGTGCAATGCAGTGATGCCGAAGTCGCGCAGGAGGAGTGGGAGCTGGTCGTTGAGGTGGAGGACGGGGCGGGACGACAGCTGAGCCTGAATCAACCGATGGATCGGACCTCCGCCTGGTGGCACCGCCGCGTCGATTTGTCCGAGCTTCGCGGACGGCGAGTGGAGCTCGGTCTCGAGGCGCGACTGCCGGACGGTTGCCGGCTGCTGCTACGCGAGGCGAGCGTGCGCCAAATGAAACGAACTCGCGCCCCGTCGGTGGAGCCGCCTCTGCAGATCATGTTGGTTTCGGTCGATACGTTACGGAAAGACGCCGTGGGCGCATTTGGCGGTACGGTCGAGACGCCTCGTCTCGACGAATTCGCCGCCGAGTCCCAGAAATGGATCCGGCACTATGCCGCGGCGAGCTGGACCAAACCTTCGCATGCTTCCATGCTGACCGGCTACCACGCGGACACCCACGGCGCGATTCACCTGCAACAGGCCATGGATCCGTCGATCCCGACACTTGCCGAGAGATTCAATGCCGGAGGGTTTGTCACGTCGGCGCTGGTATACGATTGCGGCTGGCTGAGCCAGAAGTGGGGATTCGGAAAAGGCTTCGACAGCTATCGATTGACTCGATGGCGGGCCGGTCGCCAGGCAGCGGCTGCTGCCGAATGGGTACTCCGTCACCGCAACAAGCCGTTCTTTTTCTTCGTTCACACTTTCGAGCCGCATTCCGACTTCAGGATGCTCCCCTATGAGGCGCCGGGTGTCAGCCGGCGGACCATTGCCGAGAGCTTCGGCGTCAGAGGATTCGGCTCCCGGCAAGGGCGCAGCGCGTCGCTTTTTCTGATCGCACTCGATCGGCGGGAAATCCCTCGCAAACCTGGCGATGGAGAAATCCTGCGTGCCACCTACGAGGCGGGCGTCCGCTACCTCGACGAATCGCTTGGAGTTCTGTTCGACGCTCTCAGGAAAAGCGGCGTCTGGGATCAGCTACTGGTTGTCGTGACGAGTGACCATGGTGAAGAATTTGATGAGCACGGGGGCTTCGGTCACGGGTCGCTGTACGAGGAGATCATCGCCGTGCCGCTGCTCATCAAATGGCCGCATTCAGAGCACGCCGGTGCGACCAACGGCGTTCTCAGCTCATCCGTGGATCTCGCTCCGACGTTGCTCGGGTACGCGGGCCTACCGACGCACGACCTGCCGGGAACCGATCTCAGGACACGGTCGAATGACGACCCCGTCTTCGCGGGCACCGTCGAGCGGACAGTGATCGCGGGCAGCCTCAAGGGGATCTTCGGCGGTGCCGGCCCTCGGCGGGTCTTTGATCTTTCGGCGGATCCTGGTGAGAAGTTGAATCTGTTCGAGTCAGATCCTCGACGCTTTCGCGCGCTCGAAACGCTGATCCGCGATCACTGTCGACAGGCGCAGGAGCTCCACCGGAGGATCGGCTCGCAGCAGGAAGCCGGAAAGGTCGCACTGAGCAAACAGGAGCGTGATCGAATGCGGGCTTTCGGGTACCTGTCCGACGAATGAGAAGTGAGGAATCAGGAATCAGGAATGCCGCCCTCCGACGCCTCTGTATCGCAAAAAACGTGGGTGGGGCGGGAATTCAGAATTTCTCGATCCGACTTCCTCATTCACTCGATGTAGCCGAGCGCGCGCAGCTCCTCCTCCTTGGCCCGAGCCGCAGCGATTGCTTTGTCGAACCGCAAACGTTGACCCGTCGCATCGAGCCACCCGTCGAGTGCATTCAACAACGGCCTGAACTGGGGGTGAGAGGAGTCGAAGAGATCATGCTGTTCGAGTGGATCGTTCCTGAGGTCAAAGAGCGTGAAGCGTTCATCGAGTCCGTCCAGAATCAGGTGGAATCGCCCTTCATCGACGCCACGGTAACGTCCAACGTCAGCGAACGCATAAAGTCGATTGGTGACGCGGCCCTCGATGAGGGGACGAAGGCTGGATCCCTCAAAACCGAAGTCATCGAAATCGATCTCTAAGTAGTCGAGAATGGTCGGCACGATATCGATGTTCCCGACTGCTGCATCGATGGATTTCCCCCGCTCACCGTGCGGAAATCGGAAAATCAACGGCACGTGGGTCACGGTGTCCCAAAGGCCGCGGCAATGTTTGATCTGTCCGTGCTCGAGGAATTCTTCACCGTGGTCCGATGTCAGCACGATCAGGGTGTTTTCGAGCAGGTTGCGAGCCTCGAACATCCCGAACAATCGACGGAAAACGCCATCGAAATAGCGGATTTCGTCGTCATACAGGTCGATCAGGTGTTCGATCTCGCGATCGCCGATTTGGAATGAGGGTCCGTCGGCGTAGATCATTTTCGCGATCGGGTTGGGATTGCCGTCGCGGATGAAATCGTAACCCTCGTACTCGCCCGCAAAAACCTTCGAGTAGCGCTCCGGCGGCTGGTAGGGAGCGTGCGGCTCCATATAGTGAAGGTAGAGAAAAAAAGGCTCTTCTAGGTTATCGAGCTGGCGCTCGACCTTGGTCGACAGGCAGGAGCCGTGGCGCCACACACAGCCCTCGACAAAGGTGTCGAAACCGCGGTCGAAGCCGCCAACGGGATTGTAATCGCTCGGAGTCGCTCGGACGATGAGGCTCGCCGACACAGCGATCGTGCGATAGCCGTTCAAGTTGAGGATCTTGGCGATCACAGGGTACTCTTCGGGGATCCCCAGCTGGCCTTTCTCCTGTCGAGTGAAAACCCCCGGATACCGGGAGGTCATCAATGAGTTGACGGACGGAAAGGTGCAACTGGACTGCGACCGCGCCCGCTCGAAGACGACAGAGCCGGCCGCAATCTGATCAATGAACGGCGTCGTCTCGCGATGGTATCCATACAGGCTCATGTGATCCGCCCGAAGGGTGTCGACGAGAACGATGATGACGTTAGGTCGGGTGAGGGGTTTGGGAGGCATCTGACCGCAAGCGGTGGTCATGGTCAAAACACCACCGAGGACGCACGAGATTCTGCCGAACATGCGGCGACCCTAACACAGCGGTCTTGGCCGTCACGCCGGCCCGACGACGGCTGAGTGTCGAAATTCGTGTTGGAGCGTTGTGTTGCCACCGTATGATAGCTGCAGACCTGCGCGACAGTGCGGGGACAGAGGGTGTGTTTCGACGGCGTGAATATGACCTGGGAGGTGCGTTCTGTGGCTGGCCATTTCCTCGCCGTGGCGGTCATGCAAGGTGCCCTGTGGTGTTTCGCTCGGCTTTTGAGACGACCTCTCAATCGTTCCGTGGTCGTGGCCGGGTTACTCCTGTCGCACGTCGTGCTGGCGCCGTGGTTCGCCGCCGACCGGATTCTGTTGCCAACGGCCATCGTCGAGCGGACTTTCCCTGGTTCCCCGCGGTTGGCGTCCGATCCGCAACACAAGGTCCTGAACGACGCGGTGTTTCAGTTTGTACCTTGGGAGTCAGAGGTGCGGGCTGCGCTGCGCGACGCTCGACTGCCACTGTGGACAGACCGCATCGACGGCGGGTCCTCGCTGTGGGCCAACCCGCAGGCGCAGGTGTTGTCGCCGGTAAAGATGTTGGCGCGCCTCGTGCCGATTGAAGACTCACTGGTGACAGCGATGGTGCTGACGATGCTCGTCGCCTTCGAAGGCACGTGGTTGGTTGCGTGCCTCTTCGGGGCGGCTCCCGGGGTCGCTCTGCTCGCCGCCTGCGGATTTGCTCTCGGCGGCGGCACGATGGCGTGGTCGATCCTGCCGAACTCGAGCACCGTTGCCTGGGCACCTTGGCTGCTTGGCGCGGTGTTGCGGTTGGTACGGCGACCACAATGGCGATACCTGCTTGCGGCGTCGTTGTTCACGGCGGCGCTCGCCGTCTCTGGACATCCAGAGACCGCTGCCGCGGCGGGCCTTCTCGCAGCCGCCTGCGGCCTCACCCTCGGTCGACGTGCGGGGGGTCGCCTGCGCGGTGTCGGGGCCGCGGCGCTGGCGGCAGCGCTGGGACTTGGGGTGGCGGCGCCGCTGGTGCTCCCCTTTACACATGCCATGGTTCGGACCAGCCGCGTGGACGAGACCAATCCCAGGCCGATGCCTGGAAGGGGGTTCAGGTGGAACGCTCCGAACACGTGGTTTGTCGGAGAAACGCACCGCATCCTGCTGCAACCGGCCAACCCCAACGGTGCGGGGACGCCGTATGTCGACCAATCCCCATCACCGGTCGCGTGGCCTGTGACCGGCAGCCTGTACTGCGGGATCGCGGTGTTTCTAGGCGCGGCTGTGGCGCTCGTGCAGAGGAGGCGGCGAACCGTTCCACTGTTCGTTTTTAGTGCCGTCGGATGTTTCTTGGCGGTGAGACCGATTCCGGTGGAGTGGATTCTCCTCCGCCTTCCCGGCATCAAGGTCATCCACTTCAACCGGATCCTGCCAGTAGTTGCACTGTGCTTTTGCCTCGCCGCAGCCTTGGGCCTTGGCCGATTTTTGAGCGGTCGACCGGGGCGGGTTCATGTGTTGGCGGCAGTGGGCGCGGCCGCGACGAGCGTTGTTGTTGCACCGTCGGCGGCCGTGGTGGTCTTGTGGACGCTACTCGCAGCCGCGCTCGTCGTGGCGCGGTGGCGGCCGCGCGTCGGTCTGGCAGCGACGACCTTTGTGGTGCTCGTGGATCTCGTGCCCTGGGCGCAGGGCATGCTGCCGGTCGGGCGCAGAGAGCTCTTCTATCCTCCAACCGCGGTTACCGAGGAGATGGTGCGACAGACGAGCCGCGACGGTCCCTGGCGGGTGGTGGGGGCGGGGACTGCATACTATCCCTCCTCCCTCGCGATGCACGAGCTCGAGGATGTCCGCTACCACAATCCGATGGTTCCAAAAGCGTACGCTCGGGTCCTCAGCGAGGTGTTCGGTTTTCACGAGCGGCGGGGATATTTCAGCGATTTTCGCGTGATCGACCATCCGCTTCTCGATTTTCTCAACGTCAGGGTCGTAGCCAAACGGCGCGGTGGTCGAATCCCTCCGGGACTGGTGCGGCCTCGATCCCCAGTCAAAGGTGTCCGGCTCGCAACGAACCAAGACGCGCTGCGTCGCTTCTTTGTGGCCCCGTCCGCCGAGGTCGTGGCGAGAGATGACGTTTTGTCCTCGGTGGTCGGTCTTGCCGACGCACGTCGTGTGGTCATAGCTGCTGAGGACGTCGGCGAGTGGCACCCCCCGGAACGTCCTTGGATGCCGGCGGCGGTTCGTGTCGCCCACCTCAGTCAGGGTGATATCGAGCTCACCCTTCCAAGGCGAGGCGAGAAGCTGCTGGCCACTTCCCTTACCGTCCCAGAAGGGTGGAAAGCGACGGCTGACAATCGGCCGCTGAAGACGCTGATCGTCAACGGTGCATTTCTTGGCGTTGTCGTTCCTGACGGTGTCAAAGCGGTCAGACTGCGGTTCGTCCCGACCGGGTTATGGCTCGGTTTTGTGCTGTGCGTGATGTCAGTCGGCATTCTGGTTGGTTTGGCACTCATCCCGCGCCGCACGGTCCGATGATCCGTGGCCCATCAAAGGTGTTTGTTAAGATCGGCCGGTGATTCCGACTTTGGGAGCAAAAAACGATGATGCATTGCAGATTGAGGATTCAATCGTGGTTGTGTTGCTTGCTCCCGGTGTTGTTGACGGCGTGCGGCGCGGGGCCTCGACCTGCCGCCGAGGATGAATCGGTGAATCTCTCTATCCCTGATGAAGTGGCCGGATGGCATGGGGCGGGCGATTGGGAGGTGTACGACACCGACACCATTTACGCCTATATCGATGGCCAGGCCGAGGTCTACATGGCCTACGGTATGGTGCGGTGTTTGTCGCGCCGTTACTCGGGTCCCGAGGGCGAACCGGACATCGTGCTCGATCTTTTCGAACAGGCGTCGCCAGCCGATGCATTCGGTGTCTTCACCCACGATCGCGATGGAGAAGATGTCGATGTCGGCCAGGGGGGGCTCTTCCGAAACGGCTGGCTCTCGTTCTGGAAGGGTCACTGGTTCGGATCGGTCTATATCGAGGGGGAGAGCGAGGCGTCGAAAGAGGCGGTCCTCGCCCTCGGCCGTGCCGTTGCCGACACGATCACGGAGGTCGGCGAGGTGCCGCCGTTGGTGGCCGAGCTGCCCGAGGAAGACCTCGATCCGCGTTCGGTACGATTTCTCCACACCCAGGAGATCCTCAATGGCGTCGTCTATCTCGGCTACGAAAACGCCCTCCGTTTCGGGCCTGACGTCGACGCCGTAGTTGGTCGCTACCAGCGCCCGGACGGCGGTGCCTGGCTGCTGTTGGTCGACTACCCCGACGAGGCGGCTGCGCAGATGGCGGAAGGTGGGGCAATCGAGGCCGGCATCGCTGTTCGGAGGAAGGGCTCACGGCTGGCCGCGGTCCTCGCGCCGGAGCCACAGACGGCGGGCGACGGCCTGCTCGCCGACGCGATTAGAGGCGAGTGATGGGTAACAACAAGCTGAACAGAAGGGACTTTTTTTCGGTTGGAACCGGTGCCGCTGCGGCGGGACTCCTCGGTGGCCGCGCGGGGGCCGACAAAGATGAAACGCCGCCCACCAGCCGCGTGGTGCTGATCCGAAAGAGCGAGGTCCTCGACGATGAAGGGAAGGCCGATCCCAAAGTTCTTCATCGGATGCTGAACGAAGGGGTTGCCGAGCTGCTTGGGGAAACCGACGCCGCGGCCGCGTGGCGGCAACTCTTCTCTCCGTCGGATGTCGTCGGCATCAAGAGCAACGTCTGGTCCCGCCTGCCGACTCCCGCAGCCCTCGAGGAGGCGTTGCAGTTCGAGCTCGAGCGGGTTGGTGTGGCACCCGAAAACATCGCCGTTGACGACCGAAACGTGAAATCCAATCCGGTGTTTCGCCGCGCCACCTCATTCATCAATACGCGGCCCCTGCGTACCCACGACTGGTCGGGCCTGGGGACTTGCATCAAAAACCTCATCACCTTCACCGAACGATATCCCGACTATCACGGCGATGCCTGCGCCCCTCTCGGCTCGATCTGGTTGCGCCCCGAAATCAAGGGCAAAGTGCGCCTCAACGTGCTGGTGATGCTGACTCCACAATTCCACTCAACCGGGCCGCACAGCTTCTCGCAGGAATTCGTGTGGCCATACGGCGGCCTGATCCTCGGTGTCGATCCGGTGGCGGTGGATGCTACCGGGGCTCGGATCATCGAAGCCAAGCGGAAGCTCCACTTCGGTGACGATCGCCCGATCAGTCCGCCTCCGCACCACATTCAGGTGGCCGACACACAGTACGGGCTTGGCATCAGCGATCCCGAACGCATCGAGGTCGTGCGTCTGGGGTGGAAGGAAAACACCCTGATCTGACCCGGGGCGCCTTACCTCAATGGCGACACAGGAACCACACCGCCAATCAAGAGCGCATCACCGCGTCGACGACACAGGTGCCACCCAGAAATTCGAGATGCGAACCAGCATCGGCGACACCGGTGCCACCCTTCGCATTGTTTGAATTCGTCGCATCCCAAATGAGTAACGCATTACAGGCAAACAATGCGAAGAGTGGCACCATGCGCGTCGAAGCGCGACACACTGCTTCATTGCGGGTTTCAGCTATGATGCAAGGCGATCGTCGAGGAGGTCCCATTGCCAGAGCCCAGTCTCAAGATCCTCATGATTACCAGCGAAGTGGTGCCGTTCGCCAAGGCCGGTGGGCTCGGCGACGTGGTGGCGGCGCTGTCCTCGGAGCTCCAACGCCAGGGCCACGACGTGCGAGTTATCCTTCCGCGCTACTACTCGATCGATATCGGGCGGATGCAACGTATCGGAGGCCCGCTCAAAGTCCCTCTTGGAGAACGGGATGAATGGTGCGCCATCTATCAGAGTCGGCTCCCCGATGCCGAGGTGCCGGTCTACTTCCTCGATCACGAGGTCTTGTACGGACGCGACGGGATCTACGGGAACCGGGGCGAGCAGACCTTTGCCGACAATCTCCAGCGATTCGCCCTCCTCAGCCGGGGTTCCTTTCAGCTCTGCAGGGCGCTCGACTGGTTTCCCGACGTGATGCACAGCCACGACTGGCCCTCCGCGGTGGTTCCAGTCTGCCTCAATGCCCGCGAGCGGGAGGGAGAGTTCGCGGACACAGGCTCGATGCTCACGATCCACAATCTGGGTTACCAGGGGGTCTTCCCAAAGGAGGACTTCAGGCACCTCCCGGTTTCGCAGGACCTCTACACGACCGCCGGGTTCGAATCGCCGGACGGTCTCAACCTCCTCCAGGCCGGCATCCACAACGCAGATATCCTGACGACCGTGTCGCCCACGTACGCGAAGGAAATCCAGACCCCGGAGTTCGGATCCGGTCTCGATGCCCTGCTCCGCCAACGCGAGCCGGACCTGTTTGGCGTCCTCAACGGCATGGACTACGAGGTGTGGAATCCCGAGACGGACCTCTACATCCCGGCGAACTACTCTCACGAAGATCTCGCCGGCAAGGCCGTCAACAAGGCTGCGCTCCAGGAGGCGATGGGTCTCGAGGTCGACTCAAAGTTGCCGGTGGTGGCGATGATCAGCCGTCTGGTCGATCAGAAGGGCTTCGGCCAGCTGTGCGGGCCGACGCACGGCAGCCTGTGGTCGATATGTGATGAGCTCATTCTCCAGTTCGTGATTCTCGGCACCGGCGACACCTGGTGCGAGAAAGAGCTGGCGACCCTTGCCGCCAAGCTCCCCAACCTGGCGGTGGCGCTCGAGTACAACGATCCGCTCGCTCATCTGATCGAGGCGGGTGCTGATTTCTTCCTCATGCCGAGCGCCTACGAGCCGTGCGGGCTGAGCCAGATGTACTCCCTTCGCTACGGAACGCTGCCCATCGTTCGCCGAACCGGCGGTCTCGCCGATACGGTCGAGAGTTACGATGAAAAGACCGGCAACGGCACTGGATTCGTCTTTGACGACCTCACACCGAAGGCGATCGCCAACTCCGTGGGTTGGGCGGTGTGGGCCTGGTACAACCGGCCGGACGACATCCTCGACATGCGAGTCCGGGCGATGCAGAAGCGATTCTCCTGGGGAGCTTCGGCGGCGCGCTATGTCGAGCTCTACCGGGGGGCGATCGATCGCCGACTGGGCACCACACCCCGGACGTAGTGAGTCCCGTGCCCGTTTCCGTCTCCGTTTCCGTGCCCGGGATTGTTGCAGTCGGCCTCAATATCAAATCTTTGAAGTGACCATCGTTTGCGATCGGTCCGATTTCCCCTACGACGGCAGCGCGCGCTCGGGTAAACTGCCACCATCATGTCTGGCCGGGTCGTCACATACGGAATCGTCGCGATCCTCGCGATCGTCGTGGTGATCTCCGTTCGCCATTATTTCTCGCCGGGCGAGGTGGTCAGGCGCAGGCTCATCGCCACCATCGAGGCCTTCGAAGAGGAGCGGATGCTGGCAGTGATGTCGGGAATTTCCCGCAGCTACTCCGACCCGTGGGGACTCAGCTACGAGACCCTTGCCGGCTATCTCAACGAGACCATGGAGACCTACGACGATCTCGACGTCGACTCGCTGATTTCGAAGCCCGTCGTTGGGGTGGGCGAGGTGCGGATCGACATTCAGTTCGTCGTCTGGGGCCGCTACGAGGGTACCAAGGGCTATGTCATCGGCAGTATCACCGATCCCTGCACCGCCACCGTGCTGTGGCGCAAGGAAACCCCCGGCTGGCGCCTCGCTTCGACCGAGGAACTCGACATCCCGGAGCTTCGCAGTCAGCTGGATTCGATGCGAAAGGACTAGCCTGCAATTCTCACCGCGCTACGGGCTTCGAAGCGGTCTTCTCCAATCGGCCTTCCGGAGAGTGCCACCGCTGACGATGTTTGGCCCCGGCGCGAAGGCTGCTTCAAAAGAGATCGTGCCAAAATCGTCACCAGTGGCACGTACACGAGCGCGATCGTATCGGTTCTCTCAGCGCGGGTTGTTGGAAAATCCGAAATCCGAAATCCGAAATTGCTCCGGGAGGGGTGGGTGGCAATTCCGAATTCCGAATTCTTAATTAGTGCTCAGCACCCTCGCCGTGATCTCCGCCGCGCGTTGAATGTCCCCATCACTGATGTGATAGTGCGTCACCATCCGAATGCTGTCGCCCCCGAGGGGGTGGCAGAGGAGACCTTCCTCGGCGAGCCGTGCGGCGAGAGATCCCGCATCCATCGGGGCCCCATCGGCGAGCGAAAAGAAGACAATATTGGTCTCGACCGTGGCGGGGTCGAGGACGACCGCCGGGATATCGGCTAGGCCGACAGCGAGGGTGTGCGCACGGCGGTTGTCCTCGGCCAGCAGAGGCATCACCTCGTCCAGGGCGACAAGACCGGCGGCAGCGATGATTCCGGCCTGCCGCATGCCACCCCCGAACATTTTGCGGATGCGGCGCGCCTCGACAATCGTGTCCGCGCTGCCGACGAGGATTGATCCCACCGGCGCGCCGAGGCCCTTCGAAAGGCAGAACATCACCGTGTCGCAGCCGGCGCTCAGCTCGGCCGCCGAGATCTCGAGGGCCGCTGCCGCATTGTGGATACGGGCGCCGTCGAGGTGGACCGGCAACCCATGGCCGCGGGAGACCTCGATGAGTTCGGCCATGCGCTCCGGCGGCGTGATCCGACCGCCGGCGAGGTTGTGGCTGTTCTCGAGCACCACCAACGACGTCGGCGTGCGGTAGCCGGCGCGGGGCTGAATCGCGGCCTCCACCTGGCCCGGCGTGAGAATGCCGTCAGCGGTTTCGATTGCGCGGGGGAGGGCGCCCGACAGTGCGGCCATGGCCCCCATTTCGAAGTTGAAAATGTGAGAGCCTGCCTCGGCCACGACCTCTGAGCCCGGGTGAGTGTGGAGGTGGATCGCGATCTGGTTGCCCATGGTCCCGGTTGGCACGTAGACCGCGGCTTCCCGGCCCATCAGGTCGGCCGCGCTTTCTTCGAGGCGGTTGATCGTGGGATCTTCGCCATAGACATCGTCTCCCACCTCGGCGCTCGACATGGCCTTCCGCATGCTGTCCGTGGGATGTGTTACCGTATCGGATCGCAGGTCGATAATGGGGTTTTTCATCGAGCTATTCTACCCGCTCAAGTCGGCTTGACTTCTCGACAATGCAAAGTTAGGATTCGTTCTCATGAATGAAGACAAGTCCAATGATATCTTCATTTTCCCAAAATGGACGTGGGTCTTGCGACCTGCAGTGGCGGTCGGCGCCCTGGGGGGAGTGTTGTACGCGACGGTGGTTGTCACATTCGGATTCTCACCCAAGGCCACCGATGTCGGTTATGAGCCAGTGCAGCCGGTGCCCTACAGCCATGCCCTCCACGTCGGGCAACTCGGGTTGGACTGTCGTTACTGCCACACCGGTGTCGAGACGACCGCCAAAGCCCTGATCCCGCCGAGTCAAACCTGTATGAACTGCCACAAGGCAGTGCGGGCCAGCTCCGAGAAACTGATCCCTGTCTTCGAAAGTTATTCCACCGGCATGCCGGTCGAGTGGATCCGGGTCCACGACCTGCCGGACTACGTCTACTTCAACCACTCGGCCCACGTGCGGCGCGGCGTCGGATGTGTCTCGTGCCACGGACGCATCGACACCATGGAGGTAGTGAGCCAGCAGAAACCGCTCAGCATGGGCTGGTGTTTGGACTGCCACCGAAATCCCGAACGGCATCTGAGACCAGCCGAGTACGTGTTCCAGCTCGATTGGGTTCCCGAGGAGGACCAGCTGGCGCTCGGTACCCGGCTCCGCGAAACCAACGACATCAACCCACCGCAGGATTGCTACACATGTCACCGATGAAAAACGACAAAGAGACCGGCCTGACCTATTGGCGAAGTCTCGAGGAGTTCGCCCGCACGCCCGAGTTCCAGAAGGCGGTGCAACGTGAGTTCCCGGGAGACGACTGGGACCGGCTGCCGCCGGCCACCCGCCGCCAGTTCCTCAAGGTGATGGGTGCGTCGCTGGCGATGGCCGGGCTGACGGCGTGCCGTTGGCCGAAAGAGGAGATCGTGCCCTTCGCTCACCGACCGGAGGGCCGCACTCCGGGAGTCCCGGAGCACTTCGCGACGGCGATGGAGCTCGGCGGCGTAGCTCTCGGCATGCTCGTCACATCGTTTGACGGACGGCCGATCAAAGCCGAGGGGAACCGCCTGCACCCCGACAGCCTTGGCGCACTGACCGCGATCGCCCAGGCCGACATACTCCAGCTTTACGATCCCGACCGCAGCCGCCGATTGCTGCTGCGTGAGGACGGCCAGCAGTACGTCAAGGGGTGGAACGACTTCGAAGCGGCGGCCGCCGAGTATTTCGCTGGTGATGGCACAGGCGTAGCCGTGTTGGCGGGCGCCTCGTCGTCGCCGACCCGGGCGATGGTGCGTGGTCGATTCCTCGAGTCCCACCCGAAGGCGGGCTGGTACGAGTACGAGCCGATCTCGCGGGACAACGAGCGCGACGGAACCCGGCTTGTTTTTGGAACGGCGCTCCGGGTGCACCCGAAGCTGGGTGCGGCGGGAATCGTCGCGTGCTTCGACGCCGACCCGTTCTTCGATCATCCTTCGTCGCTGCGCCTGGCGCGGGAGTTCGCCGCGGCACGCCATCCCATATCGGGAGCTGGCGCGCGTCTCTATGTCGCTGAGTCGAGCTATAGCTTGACCGGTGTGCGGGCCGATCACCGGATAGCCGTCCCGTCGAGCCGGGTTCCGGTCGTGCTCGCCCGCGTCGCCCACCTATTGGTGGCCGAACACGGTCTGCTGTTGCCGGCTGCAGCGGCCGGATACGCAGGGGCGGCCGGGCACGAAATCTCCGAACAGGAGATTCATTTCGCGAAATTACTGGCCGCCGATCTGGCGAGTCACCACGGTGCCGGCGTCATTCTGGTCGGCCCACGGCAGGAGCCGGCGGTGCACGCCCTTGCGGCGGTGCTCAATCAGGTTCTTGGATCGACCGTCGGTTACACCGCCGATCCGGATCCTGATCGGCCGTCGCACATCGAGGCCATCGGCGAGCTCGGGGCGGCGATGTCGTCAGGGTCGATCCGGACCCTGCTGATCCTCGGCGGCAACCCCGCCTACGATGCACCCGCCGATCTTCGCTTCGGCGAGCTGCTGGCTGAGATCCCGGTGACGATTCATCTCAGTCTTTACGACGACGAGACCTCGCGGCGATGCACCTGGCACCTGCCGCGGGCCCACGGCCTCGAGGTCTGGGGTGACGGTCGCGCGTGGGACGGCACCTGGACCATGCGGCAGCCGCTGATCGCGCCGCTCTACGACGGCCGTTCGACGATCGAGATACTCGCTCTTACCTCGGGGTCGGGATCCACATCGGGGTACGAGCTGGTGCGCGAGAATCTGCGCAAATCAGTGTCCGCTTCCGATTTCGAGGGTTTCTGGCGAAGGGCACTCCACGACGGCGTGATTGAAGGAACCGCCTGGGAGACG
>Ga0307423_1000861_pt1 | contig 19526 bp, 16 predicted proteins | sample SalMarWE160310MG_FD_202154 | JGI IMG/M metagenome (GOLD analysis project Ga0307423, IMG submission 202154) | Salt marsh sediment microbial communities from the Plum Island Ecosystem LTER, Massachusetts, United States - WE1603-10 | ecosystem: Environmental > Aquatic > Marine > Intertidal zone >...
AACCCGAGGCCATCTTCATCACCGGAGATCTCTTCAACGGATCCTGCTCGGACTATCACAGGTTCAAGGGGGGACTCGATGCCCTGCGCGCTCCTCGGGGTGTCTACTTCGTCACGGGGAATCACGAAGGCTACGCGGGGCTGGTGGCCCCTCTCGCGTTCTTGAGGCAGACGAAGATCCGGGTGCTCGACGACGAATGCGTCGAGATGGATGGACTCCAGCTCGTTGGCATCAGCTTCCCCTGGTTCTCGAGAGAGCGCGCATCGGTGAATCCATTCGACAGTGGCGGGTGCTACCGGCCGGAGAAGCCGTCGATCCTGCTGTACCACACCCCGACCGACGTCTACGAGACCTACGGTGACAGGGACACCCAGCAGCTCCGGTCCTACCTTGCCCCGAAGACCAGCTTCTCATTTGCCGCCCAAGCGGGTGTCGATCTGCAGCTCTCAGGACACACGCATCGGGGACAGATGTTCCCGTTCGGGATCCTCACGCGAGTCCTGTGGAACGGCTTCGACCGTGGATTGCACCGGATCGACGGTCTCACGCTCTACGTTTCCAGCGGGACCGGCACGTGGGGGCCACCCGTGAGGACGGGAAGCCGGTCCGAGATCGTCGCCATCACGCTGAAGAAGAGGAGGGCTTCGCGGTTTTCGGAGCCCAGGGGGAGTGGCTCGGAGTGATCGATTCCCCCAGCTACTTCAGGCTCAGCAGGTATTCCGAGATCGCCTGGACGTCGCTCTCGGGAAGCCGAGCCAGGTTCATCTGGATCTTTGCCATTTCTCCGGCCGAGAGCTTGTCGTAGCCGAGGGTCTCGCCGAACCGGAGCGCCAGGGTGAGGTCCGAAACGTCCTTGTAGCGGCCGCGCTCGACGAGCCCCCTCAGACTCGGGACCCTTCCCTTGCCTCCCGGGTGCGGTCCCCCCTCGAGGTGCCGGGACTCATCGGCGATCATCAGCCAGTTGCGCGGGGTGTGGCATTCACCGCAGTGGCCGGGTCCGTTGGTCAGGTAGGCCCCCCGGTTCCACGAGTCGCTCCGGGCGGGGTCGGCCTCGAAGTGCCGGTCGTCGAGCGCCAGCCTCTTCCAGAGCCCCACGCCCCGCCGCGCGAGAGCGGTCATCGGCAGGTCCGGCTCCCGGTGGGGCGACCGTACCGCGGGCAGGCTCACGAGGTAGGCGTGAAGATCCAGGACGTCCTCGAGTGGCATCAATCGGAGCGAAGGGTACGGGAAGGCAGGGAAGTAGTGCGTACCGTCCGGTGAGAGTCCCCGGGTCACGGCGTTGACGAAATCGATCTCGCTCCAGCGGCCGATGCCGGTCTCGGGGTCCGGAGTCAGGTTTCCCGGGTAGAAGGTTCCGATCGGGGTGGGGAAGGCGGCGCTGCCGGTGGGCAGGCCTTCGTCGGCTCCCGGGGCGGCTTCCGCGGCCTTGTGGCATGCCCCGCAGCTGCCGGCGTGGAAGAGCACTTCCCCACGGGCCGGGTCCGGCGTGTGGGCCGGAAGGGCGCTGACGTCGAGCGGCCGCGGCCTCGTCAGGAGCAGCAGGACGATGGCTCCGACAATCCCGAAGACGAGGAGCGCCCCTGCCGCCCGCAGGCGGGAGCGCCGTGTCATTCCTTGGCACGGCGATAGGTCTGGTGGCAGGCTTTGCAGGCGTTGCCGAGCTTGCCCAGCGCCGGCGGGAAAGCGCTCTCGACGGTGACCGATTGCAGCGCCACCGCCGCGGCCTCCGCCGTCTCGAGCTTTTTCTCGAAGTCCGCGCGGTCGGACCAGATCTCGGGCTGGGCCCAGGTTTCGACGTCGCCCTTGTCGCTGCCCTCGGGGAAGAGTTCGGTGGCCTTCTTCAAGGCCTCGGCGATGGCCCCGGCGTTCTTCTTCACCACCTCGGAGTCGAACGGAGCCTCCTTCTTGGCGATGGCGGCGAGGTTCTGCATCGCACCCCCGACGTGCTTCATCGTCTGCTGACGATCCCTGATGGCGTCCGTGCTCGAGTCGGCCATCGAGGCGGTTCCGGCCGCCAAGGCCGCCACCAGGGCGACCGCCAAGGCGCGCTTCCTGTTTCTGCTCACTGGGTCTTCCTCCCGGCCCCCGCGAGAGTCACCGCGTACCCGAGTACCCGGGCTGGGCCGCTTGGAAAGGCTATCCGCCCGCCGACTCCCCGTCGACGGGCTTGCCCTTGAACGCGCCACCGTAGGCGTGTTCCCTGTCCACGATGACAGGGCGGCACTCCCTGACCGGTCCCCTGGCGTGGATCTTGGGACTGACGGACGAAACCACGGGAAGGCCCGCCGCCCGCCACCCTTGGAGACCGTCTTCGAGACAGTGGACGTTTCGGAGTCCGAGGTTCTCCAGCCGCTGGGCGGCCTGGGCTCCGAGCTGGCAATCTCTGTCGGCCGAGTAGACGGCGACGAATGAATCCGGATTCATGACTCGCGCCACTCGAAACACGAGAGACCCCAGCGGTGCAGTCATTGCTCCCGGGATGTGGCCAAGCTCGAACTTCACGTCCCCGCGCACGTCGAAGACCGCCGCCGGGCCGGATTCCAGTCGCTCACGCAGCTCCTGGATGCTGAGACTCTGCATGGTCGGGTACCCCTCTATCTACCGTCACCGTGGCCGTCCGACGTCCCAACGCCGTCAATCCGGCGTCGTCGGCGACCTATCGGTAAGGCTACCCGAGCCGCTCGATAAGGCGAATCGATATTCCCTATCTAGCGATAGAGCCTATCGATGGGGATTGGCCTGGGCTCCTTCGCTCGGTGGCGGGGCAGGGCCCTACTTGTATCCCATCTCGGAAGAGAGAGGAATTTCGGTCTTCACGAAGATCCCGGCTCCCCTGCCCAGCTCGTTTCCCTCGCCATCCTGCACCACAGCCTCGGTCAGGCAATGATCTTCAGAGCTGCCGACGACACGGCCTCTGGCGATGAGCTCCCCCTCGCCGATGGTGCTGGTGAATTGGATGTTGAATTCCGTGCTCAGCATCAGCTCCTTTGGGACGATCGAATTGGCGGCGAAGAGGGCGGCATCGCTCATCGCTCTGTGAAAGACGGAGCCATGAACGGCTCCCGCCGCGTCCAGGAACTTGTCCTGCACCGGAATCACGACCTCTGCTTCACCCTCCGAGATCCTGATGCCGGGCTGGTAGTACTCATTGCACGGAGCCGTCAAGTACATGGACTCCAGCTTTCTGCAATGGGCTGCGCGCTGCCTCTTGTTGTACTCCAGGATGCCCGCCTGGATTCTCCCCTTGAGAGCGTGGGGGGCGATCCTTCCGCAATGGCCGTGCCCTTCGACGTCCGGCACACACAACCTGAAGCACCAAGGCGAACGATTCCGCGTGAGCGGACAGCCCAGATACGTGTATTCCTTGAGCCCTGTGCTGGTCTTCACCCGCCTCTTCTTCGTCTTTGCTGCCATCATCCATCCTCGTGCAACGCAAATGCCATCAGCACCAACCCGGATGAATCTACGCGATCTCGCTGGCTTTCGCCGATTCCGCACCCGGCGCGCAGTCCGCCCAACGCTGGCGGCCCCGGTAGCGGATGGCCTTCACGAGGCGCGCTCGACGAGGAGCGCGATGAACGACGCTCCCCAGACTCTCACCATGTCGCCAAGATGCTCGCGGACACGGAGGCTGTCAAGCAAGGACGTCGAGAGTCAAAAGACCCCGAACCGGAACAACAGGGCCAGAAATCCGACGCAGCCGAGGATCGCCACCGAGTGGAGCCATCTTCTCGACAGCGACCACCCACCCGATCTCCAGGCCAGTGCGGTGAGGAGAAGTGCGGCGAGGGTCGAGAGTGCGACCAGGATCGGGAGCAGGAAGAGGGGAGCTGCCCATCCTGGCAGTCCGAAGGCGAGGACGGATGGGTTCTCGCCGGCGGTGATCACCAGGGCAATGCCGAGCCCCACCAGGAAGACCAGGGCCAGCGCACAAGCCGCGGTGGCCAGCCAGCGGGTGCCCTTTCCATCGGGCTTCTCCCCTCTCGTTCGCCCCATCACTCGCCTGGTCAGGGTGGAAGCAGGAGCCCAAAGCGCGCCCGAGAGCAGCGCCAGCGCAACCGCTGCCCACGCAATCACGGCTCCGGTGTCGCGCTCGACGAGGAGGGCCTTCGAGAGCCGATACACGCCGCTGTTGACGTGGAGGTCGGTCACGAAGGCAAGCGGCTCCATCTCGGCCATGCAGCTCGCGTCGGGTTCGCGGGTGGGGTCCCGAACGAACGCGACGGTCATGGCCTCGGGGCAGGGATGGGAGACGCTGACCGCGTGGCCAATGCCCGGAAACTGAAAGAAGTAGCTGTTCTCGAGGGTCTGCGCGGCACGCGTTCCCCAATCCGGCGGCGTGATCGGGTCGAAATCACCGGCGAGGACCAGAGAAGGGATGTCGCTCGTCACCGCAAGCGCCTCCTCGGGGCCCGCGTGTTCCTCCGACCAGGCGTCACAGATCTCCTGGTCCACGTCGTTTTAGGTGAAGCCGTCGCGCATCCTCGGGTGGTCGGTGGTCAGCGCCTCGTACGCTTCGCGGCTTCCGAAGGGCCCGCGCTCGTAGCACTCCACCAGGTTGTAGGTGGCGCGGTTGATGTCCGACGCCCGCTCTCCAAAGGTGTCGACCAGTCCGTAGAGAGCGTCCCGGTTCCGTGTCCTCATCGCCTCCAATGTGAAGGGGACCAGCGCGATCATCGGGCGCCGGTAGAGCATCTGATGCGCGGCGATCAGGAAATCCTGAGCGTTGATGGTGAACTCGTCGACGGGAAGTGCTCCATCGCGGCCGACGCGAAGGGTCAGCGGGCGCTCCCCCAGATCCTTCAGGGTCGCGAAGAGGCTCTCCTTCGGATCCGGATAGGCGGCGCGACATGCCGCATCGGATGCACAGGCCTCGAAGAGCACCTTGAGAGCGCGCACGAAGTTGAGCGTCCGATGGTCGAAAGCCTGGACGCCGGGAGGATACGCGGAATCGAGAACGACGCTGCGGATACCCTCGGGTGAGTTCCGCAGCGTGGTGAGGGCGAGCTTGGTGCCATAGGAGATTCCGTACAGGTTCCAGGAGTCGTAGCCGAGGACCCGGCGAAGGTCGACCAGGTCGGCGGAGCTGGTGTCGCTGTTGTAGGAGCCCAGGTCCACGCCGCTCGAAAGCAGCGCGTCACGGCAGGCCAGCGACAGCGCGAGTCGCTCTGCGGTGGCCTCCTCAGGGGAGCGGTCTTCGGCGACGACCATCATGTCATCCCGCGAGAGCTCTGGGCAGAGCGCGGGCTCCGAGTAGCCGGTCGCCCGCTGATCGAGCAGGATGAAGTCTCGGTCCTCGCGCAGAGGGTGATCCAGCCAGCGTGAGGCTCCCGAGATCGCGCTTCCCCCGGGCCCTCCGTGGAGGTAGATCACGGGGTCCGGATGGGGGCTGGCGCTTCGGCTCCTCAGGATGGCGACGGCGAGTCGGAGGGTTCGCTTCCCGGGATCGTCCCGGTTCTCGAAGACGATCAGGAATCCGCAATCGGTGCCTTCCTGGTCCAGATCGAAGCTCGGGCAGGGAGTGGGCTCGAAGCGGGGAACCTCTTCAGCCCTGGCGCTCCAAACCGGGCAGGCGAGTGCGGTCAGCAAGATCGATGTCAGGATCCGAAGCATGCTCCCCTCCACTCGGTGCGGGGGAGTCTCCCCCTCTCTCGGTCTGAATTTAGCGACTCGGTTGACCCTTAGCGCACTTGCTCCAGCCCGATCAGCACGAGTTCTCCCGTTAGCTGGGACACATCCGCCACGGACCGGATAAGAAGTCGGATTCGAACTTGTCGATGCGTGCGGTGGTGGTCGTTCGAGGCGCTTGAACGAGGCGGGCAGAGAGTGAGTTACAGTATACGCGGACCGATGTTGGTGCGAGGGAGTGGCTCGAGCCGGATCCGGGAACAGGTCCGCCGGTCGCCAGGGCGATAGTGCCGAGTTTCGAGGAAGAGAAGTGGTCCAGCACACCCGTGAGAACTGGGAGAAGCTGAACGCGGAGCTGGAGGCGCTCCGAGAGCGCGTCGCGGAGCTCGAGGCGACAGCAGCCGAGCGCGAGGAGCTCAGCGAGCCCGTCTACTCGCCGGCTTTCGAGTCCCGAGCGGCGCTGATGAGCTTCAGCACACTCGAGGAAGGTCGGTTCATCGAGGTGAACGAGGTCTTCCTGGAGACACTCGGATTGCGCAGGGAGGAGGTGATCGGGAAGACTTCCGCGAAGCTCAAGATCTTCGCGAAACCGGGCCAGAGAGACGTCATCGGAGTGGCTGCGGCCGAGAAGGGGTACGCCAGGAACGTTCCGGTCACCTTCCGGACCAAAGGCGGCGCCCTGCGTCACGGGCTCTTCTCGGCGGACGTTGTCCGGAGAAGGGGGCAGGACTGCTGGTTCGCCGTCATGGTCGACACCACCGCGCAGAAGGAGGCGGAGGAGGCGCTTCGCGAGAGCGAAGAGAATTGGCGGTCGATCCTGAAGAACGCTCCGGGAATCATCGTCAGCATTGAGCCCGACGGCACGGTCACCTTCGTGAACCGGACACTTTCCGGCAATCCTGCCAAGCGGGTGATTGGCACGAGCGTGTTCGACCATGTGCTACCGGAGCACCGGGCCACGGTGCAGGACGCCTTGGAGCGAGCTGTGCTGGGTGGCGAGACGGTGACCTACGAGGTCATCGGGAGCCGGCTCGGTGAGCCCGTTCCCGTCGAGAGCCGCCTTGCGCCGCTCGAGCGTGACGGGAAGATCGTAGGCGCCACGATCATCTCCTCGGACATCACCGCGCGTAAACGCGCCGAGGAGGAGCGGCGCAAGCTCGAAATCAGCATGCAGAACGCGCAGCGGCTCGAGAGCCTGGGCATCCTGGCCGGGGGGATCGCCCACGACTTCAACAACCTCCTCGAGGTCATCCTGGGGAACGCCGATCTGGCGTTGATGGAAATCGAGCCCAACGCTTGCTACCGGGAATGGATCGAGCAGATCAAGCTGGGCGCCAGGCGTGCCTCGGAGTTGACCAACCAGATGTTGATCTACTCCGGCCGGGGCATGCACACCGCCGACCTGCTCGACCTGAACGTGCTAGCGACGGAGATGGGGGACCTGCTCAGAGTCTCGATCTCGAAGAAGATCGTCCTGAACTGCGAGTGCAGCTCCGAGACTGCATTCGTCAATGCGGACGCCACCCAGATGCGCCAGGTGGTCATGAACCTCATCATGAATGCGTCGGAGGCCATCGGCGACGAAAGCGGCACTGTCACGGTCCGGATCAGCGAGATCGACGTCGACGAGGAGATCGCCTGCCAGACGTTCACCGGCGAAGGTCTGTCGGCGGGTCGCTACGTCAGCCTCGAGGTTGCAGACACTGGCTGTGGCATCCAAGCCGCGGACAGGTCCGAGCTCTTTGATCCGTTTTTCACCACGAAGTCCACGGGGCGTGGATTGGGGCTTGCTGCCGTGGCGGGGATCGTCCGTGCCCACCAGGGAGCCATCGAGGTACGAAGCCGGTTGAACGAGGGCTCAACGTTCCGGATCCTGCTACGCGCAGTGGAGAGCAGCGTTGCTGCGCGCTCGGAAGATCGTGGCTCCCAGGGTCAGGACCTGCGAAGCGGCATGACGATTCTCGTCGCCGACGACGAAGAGGGCGTGCGTGATGTTGCCAGGCAGATGTTGGAGCACCAGGGTTTCACAGTGCTCACTGCCGAGGACGGTCGCGAGGCCGTTCGCATCTTTCGCGAGAAGTCGCAGGAAATCGACGTTGTCCTGCTGGACCTGATCATGCCGCAGATGGATGGTGGCGAGGCGCTCCTCGAGATGCGCCAGTTACGCTCCGACGTGAAGGCGATCCTCTGTAGCGGGTACTTGGCGGACAGTGTGAAGGCGCTGCGCGATGGCCCTGAGAAGATCTCCTTTGTCCAAAAGCCGTTCGACTTGGAAGCCCTCATCGGCGCGGTGCGCGAAGTCCTGGCATCGCAGGCTCGGAGAGAGTCCGGAGATGGGAATACCTAGGGTTAGGCAATGCTTACCCTGGCCGGCGCGTGTCACTCCCCACGGGTTTGATCCCAAGCTGCTTGCGACCTCGATCCCAGCCTTCCACACCGACAGGGGGATTCCTTGATCATCCCCTAGCGTGAGTTTACTGGTATAGGCCCGACAGAGGTTCGGGAACCCAAAGGAAATGGCCTCGAGACCCGCTCTCAAGGCCATTTCCGTCTCCGGGGTATCGTATACACTAAACTTAGAATGGAGGGCAGATCCGATCGGTCCAGAAAACAGCGTTTAAGCCCCATTTCATGGGGTGCATGCAGCCATTGACCACAAGATCCAGAGATTGTATACACTAAACATGGCCAGCCTCCAGAAGGTCCGCGTCCGGGGACGCACCTACTGGCGCATCGTCGAGTCCCGACGGGTCCGGGGCAAACCCCGCCCCGTGCCCCTCCTCCACCTCGGCACCGCCGACGCCCTGCTCGACCGCCTGCTCCGCGCCGATGCGGGACGGCTTCGCCTACACTCGTTCCAGCACGGCGATGTCGCCACCCTCAAGGCCGCCGCCGACCGCCTGGACGTGGTCGCCCTCATCGACCGCCACGTGGGCCGCAAACGACGCGCGGCCTCGATCGGCACCACCCTGCTGCTCGCCGCCCTCAATCGCGCTCTCGCCCCCCGCTCCAAGCGCGCCTGGGCCGCCTGGGCGGAGGCCACCTCACTCGCCCAGCTCTTCCCGGGCGTTCCGATCGCGAACCTCACCTCGCAGTTCTTCTGGGACCAGATGGACGCCGTGTCGCTCGAAGCGCTGGAAGCCATCGAGGCGGAGCTGACCCAACGGGTCGTCTCCACGCTCGGGATCAAGCTCGATACGCTCTTCTACGACACCACGAACTTCTTCACCTACATCGCCTCCACCAATACCCGACCGAAGCTTGCGAAACGGGGGCACTCCAAGCAGCGCCGCTCCGATCTGCGCTTGTTCAGCCTGTCCCTGCTGGTCTCGCGCGACGGCCACATTCCCCTCTGCTCCCGCCTCTACGAGGGCAACACCGTCGACGTGCGCTCCTTCCCGGATTCCCTCACCCACATCCGGGAGCGCCTAGAAGCGCTATCGCTGAGCCTCGAGGACCTGACCCTCGTCTATGACCGGGGCAACCTCTCGCGCGACAACCAGCGGCGCATCGATCGCTCCCCCTTCGGCTACGTGGCCGCGATGACCCCGAGCCACCATGCGGATCTCCTGGCAATCCCGGCGGCCGACTACGCCCCCCTGCCCAAGACGAGTCGCCTCGCTGGTCTTCCCGTCCTGCGCCTGCGGCGCGAGATCTGGGGGGTGGAACGGTCGGTGGTGCTGTTCATCAGCGAGCGGCTTCGGGCGGGGCAGATCCGCGGCCTGGAGCAGCACCTGCGCAAGCGGCTCACCGAGCTGACCGAGTGGAAGGAGACGCTTCGCAAGCCGCGCTCCGGCCCTCGCAGCCCGGAGGCCGCGAAAAGACGCATCGAGGGCCTCCTCTCCGGGCAGCATCTCAAGAAGGTCCTGCGCGTCGCCTACCACCCCAAGCGCAAGGGCTCCGATCGGCTCGAGTACGGGATCGACGAGGACGCCCGGAACCACCTCATCCAAGAGGTCTTCGGCAAGCGCTTCCTCGTGACCGACCGCCACGACTGGTCCGACGAGGAGATCGTGCTCGCCTACCGCGGTCAGAGCCGGGTCGAGGAGGCCTTCCGCCAGCTCAAGGACGAACACCACCTGGCCGTCCGCCCCCAGTACCACTGGACCGACCAGAAGATCCACGTCCACACCTTCATGTGCCTCCTCGCCTTCCTCCTCGCGCGCATGGTCGAGCACCAGGCCCGCACCCTCGGCTGCCGCGAGAGCCTGTCGGGTCTCCTCGATCGGCTCGGGCACGTTCGCCTCGCGATGGTCTTGCGTGCCTCGGGTCCCAAGGGCGGACGCCCCCGGTGTGAGTGGCAGCTCGAGCAGGGCAATCCCGAAACGCTCTGGCTCTTCCGCCAGCTGGTCCCCGACCAGCCCCCGTTTGTGTATACAGCCGACCGCGTCTAACCCAACGCTCCAGCACGGTTTTCCAGCGAGTAACGCGGAAAGCCCAGTAAACTCACGCTAGGGGATCCAACGAGGGGAGAACGCTTAGGGCCTAAGTTCCGAGGACTCGAGCAAGCATCTCTACGAACATTAGATCAGTATCCATTGAATAGCTGGGTAATTTCTGATAGATACTTCCATGATGGATGCGAAGGGCCCTACGGGTTCCAGCGGCAGCCTCGCCGCTCTCGCTCCCGAACGCCGTGGTGTTCCCCGCCCGGGAGAGATCTACGACCCGGTGGCCCGGACCCTCGACGTGATCGGAGATCGATGGAGGCTGGTGCTGGTTCGCCACCTCCTGCTCGGGCCCAAGGGATTTCAGGAGCTGCGGGTTCGCACCGGGATCGCTCCGCGTGTCCTCTCGAGTCGCCTGCGGGAGCTGGTGCGTCAGGGATTCGTGAAGACTGTTGCGGAGGGTTCGCGCTCCGTTTACGCCGTCACCGAGCGCGGTCGCTCTCTCGAGCCCATCGTCGCCAGCATCGCGCGCTGGTTCACCCGCCACGGCATCGATGCGCTTCAGATCGACACCAGCCAGTTCACCGAGACCTCACCGCAATCGATCCTCGAGTCGCTGCCCTTCCTGCTGCGGGAGGAGCGCGCCCGCGATGCCGACGTGACCTTCGAGATCCGCCTGACCGGCTCGGGCGGAGGAGTGTGGACCGTTCACATCTGCGACGGGATGTGCAGCGTCGTGCCGGATTTCGCCGATCGTGCCGACGTCCGCTACACGGCCGATGCCAAGGCCTGGTGTGGCGTCGCCCTGGGGCTGACCGATGCCCGGGAGCTGATCAAGGCGGGGATCATGACCAAGGACGGTGCCGACGTCGCGATGGATCACTACTTCCACCAGATCTCGCAGGTAGGCGACGCCGAGTCGAAAAGGGAGCAAGCGAGCTCGCCAGGCGACTCGTCCCCGAAACATCAGAACAGCAGCGAAAGGAGAAGAGCGTGATCTCGTTCGGACTCAGTGAAGAACAGGAAATCGTTCGCGATACGTTGAAGGAGTTTGCCGACGAGGCGATGCGCCCCATCGCCCGCGACTGCGACGAGGAGGCGTCGATACCGCAGGACTTCCTCGACACCGTCTGGGAGCTCGGTTTGACCTCGACCCAGATTCCGGAGGAGCACGGCGGAGGCGGCGAGTCGCGCTCGCCGGTCACCAACGCCATCCTTCTGGAGGAGCTGGGCTACGGCGACGCCAGCCTCGCCGTGGCGGCCATGGCGCCCTCGGCCTTCGCCAACGCCATCGTCGACCACGGCACCGAGGACCAGCAGAAGAGGCTCCTCCCGCTCTTCTGCACCGAGAAGTTCCACGCAGCGTCGCTCGCAGTCGCCGAGCCCGGGGCCGTCTTCGACGCGCTGAAGCCCCGCACGCTGGCCGAGCCCAAGGGTGACGGCTTCGTGCTTTCGGGGGTCAAGTCCTTCGTGCCCCTGGGTGATCGCGCCAGTCACTTCCTGGTGGTGGCCGCCAACGGAGAGGGACTCGACGCCTTCATCGTCCCCCGAGAGGCCGGAGGCCTCCGCATCTCCGGGCCCGAGAAGAACCTCGGACTGCGCGGTCTCACCACCGTCTCGCTCGAGCTCGAGCGGGTGGAGGTCCCGCAGGCGGATCGCCTGGGCGGCCAGGCGGGCTGCGACGTCCGCAACCTGCTGGCCGGCTCCCGCGCCGCCCTCTGCGCGGTCATGGTGGGGCTCTCGCGCGGGGTGGTCGCGGAATGCGTCCCCTACGCCAAGGATCGCGTCGCCTTCGGCGAGGCCATCGCCAAGAAGCAGTCCATCGCCTTCCGCCTGGCGGAGATGCACATCGAGACCGAGTCCATGCGCTGGCTGACCTGGAAGGCGGCGAGCTTCGTGGAGAAGGGGCTCGACGCCGTCAAGCCCGCACACCTGGCCCGTTCATACGCGGCGGAGAAGTGCATGTGGATCGCCGACAACGGGGTTCAGGTCTTCGGCGGTCACGGTTACATCCGCGACAACCCGGTCGAGATGTGGTTCCGCAACGCCCGCACGCTGGGCGTGCTCGAGGGAATGATCGGGGTCTAGGAAGTCCGGAGTCCACTTCAAGCGGCCCGCAGCGACTCGGGGTCGGGCCGAAAGATTCACGGGAGAAGCGCAATGATCGACTTTACTCTGACCGAAAACGACAAGGCTCAGCTCGCGCGCACCCGCGCGGAAGCCCTGATTTGCCGCAAGTACGCCCGCGAGTACGAGGAGCGGGAGGAGCTGCCCCCGGACGAGCTTCCGGAGAGAAAGGAGTTCCTGGCCAGCGTCGAGGTGGTGCCGGAGCCGGGGCCCGACGACTCGCCCAGGCCGGTGATGATGGCGCTCCACGCCATGGGGATGTACTGGGGAGACTACTCGATCAGGCTCAAGCAGACTGGGGGCGGCCTCGGCAACGCCGCCCTGACCGCGGCGGGGACCAAGGAGCAGCAGGAAAAGTGGGGCCATCTCACGCTCTCCATGGCCATCACCGAGCCCGGCTGTGGCTCCGACCCCTCCATGGTCCAGTGCACCGCCGAGCTCGACGGCGATGAGTGGGTGATCAACGGAGAGAAGATCTTCGTCACCACGGGCATCCGGGCCCAGGGCGCGGTGATCTGGGCCACCATCGACAAGTCCGCCGGCCGGGCCGGGATCAAGTCCTTCCTGGTGGAGAGAGGGACGCCCGGATTCGAGGTTCCCTACAAGGAGAAGAAGCTCGGCATCCGCTCCGACGACACCGCCGTCTACCTGTTCAAGGACTGCCGGATTCCTCGGGAGAACCTGCTGGGCCTGAACGAGGAGATTCCGAAGAAGAGCTCGGGCGGCTTTCGGGGGGTGATGAAGACCTTCAACATGACCCGACCGATGACGGCGGCGATGGGCCTCGGCCTTGCCGAGGCGGCGCTCGACTTCACCCGCGAGCAGCTCGAGGAGGCCGGCTTCGAGATCGACTACGGCGCCGGTCTCGGAACGCTCCCGGCCGCGGTGGAGAAGTTCATCCGACTGGAGGCGATCTTCGAGGCTTCGGTGCTGGACACCCTGCAGTGTGTCTGGCTGGCTGGCCAGGGAAAGCCCAACAACATGGAGTCGTCGGTCTGCAAGGCCCACGCGGGCTCGGCCGTCCGGGTGATCACCCAGGGCTGCATCGAGATCCTCGGGCCGATGGGCGCCTCGCGCGAGCACCTGCTGGAGAAGTGGATGCGCGATTGCCGCATCACCGACATCTACGAGGGCACGGGCGAGATTCAGCGTCTGATCATCGCCCGCGGCATGCTCGAGTACACCCGGGCGGAGCTCAGCTGACCGGCGGTGCGCCGCGGCGCAGCAGCGGCAGCGCAGCGGCCGCGGTGACGACGCAGAGAGCGGTGTAGAACGCGCTCGGAACGGCGCCGGCCTCGCCGAGGTGAGCCAGCGCGAGAACCGAGCCTAGACCCGCGTTCTGCATCCCCACCTCGATCACCAGCGTACGGCGCTGGACGGGTGGCCAGCGCATCGCCGTGGCAGCGGCGAAGGCGAGTGCGTAGGCGCCCAGATTCAGCGCCAGCATGCCCAGCGCCAGCGCAGGTCCGAGCTGCGCCAGGCGCTCGCGGTTGGCCGCCACCACGACCAGGATGATCAGGACGATCGCCACAGATGCCAGCCCGGTGGCCAGCAGGTCCCAGGCACGCGGCATCTGGGACCTGAGACTTCGCAGCCAGATCCCCGTGAGGACCGGCAGCACCACCATCCAGGTGGTGTTCCAGACCATGCCCGCAACCGGTACGTCCACCCGGGCGTCGGCCAGGAGCGGCAGCCACAGTGCGATCACGAGAGGGCAGAGCAGTGTCGCCACGCTCGTCATCGTCACCGAGAGGATCAGATCACCGCGGAGGAGCACCGTCATCACGTTCGAGGCCATCGCCCCCGGCATGCACCCGACCAGCACGATCCCCGTTCTGAGAACCGGATCGGCGAACGCGAGCGAGACCGCCCAGGCGCACAGCGGCATGATCGTGTATTGCCCGACCACGCCGAAGAGCGCCCGCAACGGCGCCGCCATGAAGGCGCGCACCTGCTCGGGGCGGACCAGGGTTCCCACGCTCAGCATCGTCACGGCAAACGCCGGCTCGAGCCCGGGCCGCATCCAGAGCACGCGTTCCGGCGCCAGCAGTGCCACCGCGGCGCCCGCCAGGATGGCGATCAGGATCAACAAGGCGCGTGAGGGATCGGGTTAGTTCTGGATCTTCCAGCTGCCGTCCGGCTGGCGGCAGGCGGTCCCGTAGGACGCGTTCTTCTCGCCGCCGACGATGATCTCCTGCTGGTACTCCCGGCAGTACTGGCCGCTATCCGTCTGGTAGGTGCGAGTCGGCGTGAAGGTGCCCGAGTTGCCCGAGTCGGGATTCTGCCACGCTGAGGTCTGACCGACCTTAGAGTTCTCCAGGGAGTACTGCGCCTGCTTCAGGGCCAGCTCCTTGTCCCGCTGGTCGAGGGCGTTGCCCACCGCCCCGCCCAGCAGGCCGCCCAGGAGCACGCCCCCGATGATCCCGGTGGTGCCGCCGCCGGCTGCGGCGCCGATCAGACCGCCAGCTGCGGCGCCGCCCATGCTACCCACCGTCGTCTTGGGATTGTCCTGCACCGTGGCGCAAGCCAGAAGAAGGGCGGCTGCCACGCCCAATGCAATTGCCTTCCCCGCAAGACCGTTCCTCATCAGTCCCCCTTTCTTGCGCTATTCCCTTGGGCACCGGAACGGCGCAGGAGCTTCATCGCCGATGCAGACTATAACCTTGAAGCCATCCATCGGATACATGGTCCCCCGGGGAAGAGCAGCTCGCAGCCGCGTCGCGGCCCACGCGGGGATGGCGGGTGTTGCCGCGCTGTTGCTGCTCGGAACGGCGGCACCGCTTGCCCGCGCCGCCGACGCGCCAGAGAAATCGGACCTCTCCCTCGAGATCGAGTTTCCTCCCGACGGCCTCGTCGTCGGACCCAACGGCTGCGGCCTCTTCGTGGGCGGCCGGGCCGGTCCACCGAAACTCGACGTGGTGATCGTGATCGACACCTCCGTCTCGACCGCCGCACCGAGCGGCACCGACGTCGACGGCGATGGCCAGCTGGGCTGGCCCGAGTTCGGCGAGATCGGCTTCACCCGGGGAGATCGCAGCACAGACCCGGGCGACTCGATCCTCTCCGCCGAGGTCGCCGCCGCGCGCCGACTTGCGCAGACCCTGGACCCGCGCCGCACGCGCCTGGGACTGGTGTCCTTCTCGGGCGGGCCCGCAGACCTCGTGCGTGGAGAACCCGTGCTGCCGAACGCCGTGACGCGCGTGCCGCTGACGGATGACCTCGCCCAGCTGGAAGAGGGACTCGAGGCCTTGCGCGACGGAACCCCGGCGGGTGGAACCCACATGGCCGCCGGCATCGATCAGGCGACCATCGAGCTGTTGGGACTTCCGGGGGCGATGTCCGCTGCGGACCCCTCCCGAAGCCGCGCCGTCGTGCTGCTCACGGACGGCACGCCCACCCAGCCCTTCGGTTACGATCGGCCCGCCGAGAACGTGCGCGCCGCCCTGCGGGCGGCGGACCGCGCTCGGCGAGCGCGGATCCGCGTCAGCACCGTGGCCATCGGGCCTCTGGCGCTGGAAGGTCCGGTCGCGGTCGTGGAGACCGCCGAGCGCACCGGCGGCGTGTTCGTCCCCGTGCGCAACACGGCAGATCTGCTCGAGGCGATCGAGGAGGCGAGGATCACCGATTCGGTGGGCGTGGAGCTCGTCAACCGCTCCAGCGGCGAAGAGGCTCGCGAATTCAGCATGACGCCTGGCGGCTCCTGGGGCGGCTTCGTCCCCCTCGCTCCCGGTGACAATCGCATCGAGGTGGCCGCCCGCTCCGAGAGCGGCATCGAGGTGCGTCGTACTATCACTGTCACCCTCGACGAAAGTGCTCCCACAGCCGCCATTCCGCGCGAGTACGACTTCCTCGGGAGCTCCCGGCTGGGCGGTTGCCTGCGCGACGCGAAGCGTGTGGAGCTCACGGCAGAGGAGCTTCAGCGCCAGCAGGTGCGCCGCGAGCTCCTCCTCGAGATGGAGCGCGAACGGGCGAAGGCGCGGGAGCGCGCGGCTCGCCAGCACAAGGAGCTGGAGCTCGAGCCTGCGCCTGACGTCGAGCCGTAGAGCGTCATCAGGGCGGGTCCTCGCCCACCCCCTCAGCGCTTCCCCGCCGGGCGGTTGGAGATCAGTAGATCGTCCCCGATTTCGTCGACGATCGGCGCCTGGAGCTTCATCTCGCGGTAGCGGCTCGCCGAGATCACGCAGTAGACCTGGCGTTCCTGCGACAGTAGATCGCTCAGCTCCTTGTGGTTCCTGATCAGCTGCAGTGGCCGGTCGGTGTAGAAGAGCGCCGAGTCCCGGATGCTGCTGTAGTGGGGCATGGGCTCACCCGCGGGCAGCAGCTTCTCCAGCTCGAGCGTCATCTCGCGGGACGACTGGTGCAGATTCATCACCGGCACGATGAAGGCGAAGAAGAGCGCGACGCACGCCGCGAAGGAGAGGGCCACGCCGCCAAATCCGGCGCGGGTTCGCCTGAGGAGAACCAGCGAGAACGCGACCGCGAGTCCGATGACCAGCACCACCAGGGGCGAGGCGGCCTTTTCGACGCTGAGCCCGTACTGGGCGGCGAGCTCGGGCAGTGGCAGGGGATGCGATCGCACCCAGAGAACCGCTGCCCCAGGCAGCAGCAGGAAGGGCGCGAAGGACCAGAGCACCGCCTTTCTGAGCGTCGGGGTCGGCGCCGTTGCGAACTCGTGCCAGAGCCGGCCCACCAGCAGCGCCAGCGGCGGAAAGAGCGGCAGGATGTAGGTGGGGAGCTTGGATTCGGCCGCGGAGAAGAAGGCGAAGTAGAACCCCGCCCAGAGCAGCAGGAACGCCGTGCCGCCGTGTGCGTCCTCGCGCCTCCGCTGCCACACCCGCACCAGCGCCGCCGGCAGGAAGAAGCTCCAGGGGACGAGTCCCACCAACAGGACCGGCAGGTAGTAGTAGAACGGCTCCGGGTGGTGCGGATCCCGGGAGAGAAAGCTCCCGAAGTTGAGCTCGACGAAGAAGTACCGCGCGTAGTCGGGATTGCGCAGGCTGACCGCCAGGTACCAGGGCGCGGCCACCAGGAGGCCGATCAGAACGCCCCAGCCGAGCGACATCCGCCGAAGAAAGTGGAGCTCCCGTCGGACCAGGAGGAACAGGAACACCACGGCGCCGGGCAACAGCACGCCGATTGGCCCCTTGGCGAGCATGGCGCCGCCGAAGGCGGCGTACGAGAGCAGGAACCAGCGTCGCTCCGTCGCGTTCTTCGAGTACCCGACGAACCACAGGGCGAGCCCCAGCGTCACGAAGAAGGCCAGGCTCATATCGTGCATGACCGTGCGCGAGAGCACGAAGAACTCCGCGGCGGTCGCCAGCACCACCGCGCCGAGGAAAGCTGCGCCCGGGCCGTAGAGCCGCCGGCCCAGCAGGTAGGTGACAAGGACGCACCCGAGGCCCATCATCGCATTCGGCAATCGGGCGGCGAATTCGGTGAAGCCGAATACGACGAACGCCAGTGCTACCAGCCAGTTGTGAAAGGCCGGCTTGTCGAAGAACGGCTCGCCATTCGTGGTCGGAGTGATCCAATCCCCGGACAGGACCATGTCCTTGGAGGTTGCAGCGTGCATGCCCTCGTCCTGATTCCAGAGTGGTCGGGTTCCGAGTTGGGAGAAGAACAGGACCAGGCAGACGGCGACGACGCCGAGGATTCGAAAGAGCTCGGAGCGGCGCGCTGCGGCGAGTTGTCGAGACTCTGATCGGCTCAGTCGGCTACTCCATGTGCGGATCCGGCTCGGCGCGCACCGGGCGGATCCTAACCTGCATTTCTCACCAGGTCGCGTCGTGAGGTGCCGAGAGTGCCGCAGCTCAGGGCCCGCCAAGAACGAAGTAGCGGCTGCGGGCGGCCTCGAACTCCCTCACCACTCGGGCGGGCCAGTCGGTCTTCCGGCTGGCGAAAAGCTCTTCCATCCTCTTCTCCTCGACGAGGACGAGGGACTGGGGGTGGTCCTCGAAGAAGGCCGCAATCTCCGCCTCGCTCTCGACCCGGTCGATCCGCTTCCCGATGTAGTACCCGAACGCACCCACCTTGCGATCGCTGCCCATGAAGCCGAGGCGTGCGGCCGGGTCCATTCTCTCCGCGATCCAGCGGCACTGTGGCGCGTAGGTCTTGAGCGGGTTGAGGATGGGGAAGACCCAGGCGATGACGAGCAGATACAGCAGGACCTGGACCAGGGCCAGACGGCGGAGGCTGGCGAGAAGGTCCCCACGGAGTCTCGCATGGCCGATCCAGAGCCATAGGGGCACGGCGGCCAGGCCGATCACGAGTGCCGGAAGGCGCAGATCGAGGAAGACCTCCTGGGTCACCTCCGGGATGTCGAGCCGGCCGACGATTCGCCCGAGGGCGGCGGAGGCGACGAGCGACGCGACGGCGACCAGGGCGAGGAGGATCCAGAACCCGCTGGCAAACACCTGCGCGGGACGGGGGTCCGGTGGCGCGGTGTCGGCCCGCTCCTCTCCGAGCGCCGAGATCCATCTCGCCAGCAGCAGGACTGCCGCCGGGTAGGCCGGGAGCAGGTAGAGCTTGCGCTTCGTCGCCGCGAGCGAAAGGAAGATGAAGAAAGTCCCGAACCACCAGAGCGCGAGCTGAACGCGGCGGTCTCGCCACACCTCCTGCTTGAAGATCCACCAGAGTGCGAACGGCAGGAGCAACGCCCAGAGCGAGAGATCGAACCAGATCCTGGTGATGTAGTAGTACGCCGGCCGCCCGTGACCCTGCTCGCCGCTGCCGAACCGGCTGAAGTTCTGGCCCACGAACTCGTGGATGACCGTGTCGGCTCCGAGGGACATCGCGGAGGCGATGTACCAGGGCAGGGCCACCGCGACGGTCACCAGCGCCAGCGGCGCGAGCTCGAGGAGGGCGCGCCACTCCCGCCGAGCGGCGTGCCAGAGCGCGAGCACCAGCCCGGGCAAGAGGAGGCCAAGCGGTCCCTTGACAAGGACGGCCAATCCCAGCAGGGCGAAGCCCGCCACGCGGGGTGCCCAGCGGGCATTCGGGCCAGCCCCGCTGGCGTAGGTGAAGATCCCCAGACCGATGAAGAGTGCAAAGAGCACGTCCACGCGAAAGCTGATCGCCTGCCAGGAGAACTCCCAGGACGCCAGCAGCAGCAGGCCGGCCCAGAGCCCCGCCCGCGGACCGAACCAGCGCGATCCCACCAGGGAGGTCGCGATCACGATGCCGATTGCTGCGAGTGCATTGGGCAGCCGGAGGGCGAACTCGGACACTCCGCCCAGCAAGTGCGAGGAGAGGGTCCCGGCCCAGAAGAACAGCGGACCGTAGTTCAGGAAGATCTCACCGTTGCGTCGGGGGACGGTCCAGTCCCCGCTCACGAACATCGCGCGGCAGATCTCGGCCAGGTCCGGCTCGCCCGGATACCAGAAG
>Ga0307423_1000862_pt1 | contig 19520 bp, 9 predicted proteins | sample SalMarWE160310MG_FD_202154 | JGI IMG/M metagenome (GOLD analysis project Ga0307423, IMG submission 202154) | Salt marsh sediment microbial communities from the Plum Island Ecosystem LTER, Massachusetts, United States - WE1603-10 | ecosystem: Environmental > Aquatic > Marine > Intertidal zone >...
CCAAAACCGAGGTGGAAACATTGCCGCCCAGCACCTGCCGGTGCTCGAACGCCTCGGCCACCTGCACAAGATCCATTTCTCCGATGCTTATTACGCTTCTGTCGGGCAGACCTATCTCATTCCAAATCGGCAAGTTCAGTTTGTGGTCGCCGCAAAGGTGAACGAAAAAATTCTTTATGCCCCGTGCGCGCAAGCTCTCAATGACATGCTTTTGAATCGGCGCGGCAAATCTGCCGAATAATTTAGGGCTCATGAGGTTGTTACAATCCAAGGGTGCGCTGATAAAGGCTTGGCACGCATCGGCCCCGAACTCCTCGATCATCATGTCCGCCGCGGCCAGAATAAAATCCGCCGCTTTAAGGTAGGCGGACTTCACGACCTCGGGCTCCTTGACCAGCCAGCGCATGAGGTTTTCCAGCCCCAGCATGGACCCCACCACGGATGTTACCGATCCCGCCCTGATTTTCACGGATAAGCCCATCTCGCGGGAGCGGCGGTTGAACTCCATGTAGTCCGGAAACATGCCGGCCCGGCGCGGGTCGGGCACGGATAGGCGGTCAAGGTCGGACGGCGTGTTTACGGGGTGCACGGAGGTGCGCGGGGCGCACTCCAGGTAGGAGTCTGGAATATGAACCGAGCCGCCGAATTCCCAGCCGCCCCAATCTACCCAGCCGTGGGTGGGCATGTCGTCATAGCCGTGGCGGCGGCGGGCGTCCAGTTGGACTCGCAGGCAATCGGCGCCGCTGGTGTAGAAATCCTTGAGGCTCATGCCGAATAAATTGGCGGCATACCCGCTGACAAAAGCCGCCACCGGCACCCGGTCGGGCCGTTTGCCCTGCAATACCGCGGAGAGTCTGGCAACCGAGTTCATATGCTCCGGTCCAAGCCCGCGATGACCGGTGTTATCCGTTTTCAGTTCAGTTTGACGCCGAGACATTTTTCCAGCTCTCCTTGCCGTGCTGCCAACTCATGCTGCCTGCCGTGCAGCTTGATGCGGCCCTTTTCCAGGATATAGGCGTGCGGACCGCCTCCCAGGCTCATGGCCATGGAATAATTTTGCTCCACTAAAAGAACCGCCACGCCGTCCTTTTGCAGCTTCTCCAAGATCTGCGCCACCTCGTCTACCAGCACCGGCATGAGCCCCTCGCTGGGCTCGTCCATGAGCATCAACTCCGGACCGCTCACCAATCCGCGGGCAATGGCCAGCATTTGCTGCTCCCCGCCCGAGAGGCTGCCGCCGTTTTGACCCAGACGTTCGCGCAGAACCGGGAAATATGAAAAAACCTTGTCCAGGGATTTGCGCCAGCCGAGTTTCTTCTTATGGGCCAGCATGCCCATTTGAAGGTTTTCCATGACCGAGAGGTTGGCGAATATCTGCCGGTCCTCCGGGATAAGGCAGATGCCCAGCCTGGCCACCCGTTCCGGCGCCCAGCCGGTGATGTTTTTACCTTTGAAAAGGATTTCGCCGGAAGCGGGAGGCTGCACGCCCATGATGCTTTTCAGGAGGGTGGTCTTGCCCGCCCCGTTTCTGCCCAGTAGCACCACCGTCTCGCCTCGCTTTACGCTGAGCGACGCGTGCTGCACAACATGGCTGGAACCGTAAAAGGTGTTAATGTTGCTCACGGTCAGCAAAGGGCCTTCTTCCTTCCCAGGTAAACCTCCTGCACCGCCGGGTCACGGCTGATTTCCTCTGGCGCGCCTTTAGCGAAAACCCCGCCCTGGTGCATCACCACCACCTGGTCGGATATGTTCATGACCACGTCCATGTCGTGCTCCACCAGAATCACGGACAGCCCCCACTGGCTGGTGAGGTTCTTGAGGAGCCGGGTGGCCTGCGCGGTTTCCGGGGGGCTCATGCCGGCGGTGGGTTCGTCCAGAAGCAACACCCGGGGCCTGACCGCCAGGGCCAGGCCGATGTCCAGATAGCGCCGCTCCCCATGGGACAGGAATTTTGCCTTCTTGTGCGCCGCGTGCTCCAGCCCGAGCCTGTGCAATACCTCCCCGGCCCATTGGTCGCTTGTTTTGAGGCAGCGTCCGCTTGACCAGAAATTGAAGCTGGAGGCCGGCGGCTGGGCGGCTATGCGCAAATTTTCCAGCACTGTGTGCCCGGGAAACACCTGGGCGGTCTGGTTGGTCTTGACCATGCCCAGGCGCGCGATTTTCTCCTGGGGCCGGTTGCTGATCTCCTTGCCCTGGAATATGATCCGGCCGCTATCGGCCCGAAGGACCCCGGCCAGCAGGTTGAAAAAGGTGGTCTTGCCTGCGCCGTTGGGGCCGATAATGGATTTGAACTGGCCCTGCTCAAGGCTGAAGTCCACACCCTTGACCGCCTCCAGACCGTTGAAACGCTTGCTCAGCTTTTCAGTCTTCAGAATCATGGACCACCATCCCGGCCCGGCCCCGGGCCGTCCGTCTGAAGCCGTTGCTTGATGGTCCCGGCCAGGCCCTCGGGAAACAGCAGAATCAGGCCCATGAAAAGCGCGCCGGCAATCAGTTCCCAGCGCTCGGTGAAATGGCTGGCCGCGTCCTGCAGGCATAGAAAGGCCAAGGCTCCGGCCACCGGGCCAGCAAGGGTGTGCATGCCGCCCAGGATGGTCATCATCAACACGGAGCCCGAGGTGAGCCAATGCAGGGTGGTGAGCGGCGCGTAGCTCAGATACACGGTCAACAAACCGCCCGCCAGTCCGCAGAACAGGCCGGAGAAGCCCATAGCCAGTATTTTCAAGCGGCGGGTGGAAAAGCCGCAGGACCTTGCGCGGGCCTCGTTTTCCCGCACAGCTTCCAGCAGGCGTCCAAAAGGCGAATTCAAAAGCCTGAGCATGGCCAGCATGGCCAAGGCGAATACGGCAAAGGTGAAAAAGTAGACCGAATATGGCTGGGTCAGGTCCAGATGAAAGGGAAAAGAAAGGCTGAGCTTGGGGATGAACTTGAGCCCGTCTTCGCCGCCGGTCAGGTTTTTAAGGGGCGACAAGGCCAGGAAATACAGCATCTGGGCAAAGGCCAGGGAGATCATGGCAAAGTAGACGCCTTGCCTTTTGATGGCCAGGGCCGCCAGCACCAGGCCAGCCAGCCCGGCCAAAACCGCTCCGCCCAGGAGCGAGGACAGCACGTCCCAATGCAGATAGCGCAGGGCCATGCCGGTGGCGTAACTGCCCAGGCCGAAATAGGCGGCGTGGCCAAAGGAAAGAATGCCGGTGTGCCCCAGGGCCAGGTTGAATCCCAGGGCGAACAGGGCGTAGATCAGGACTTCCGTGGCCAGCGGGGTGGACAGAACCAGGGGCATGGGCCCCAGCAGCAATAGAACCAGCCAGCAGACCGTGGTTCTGGATGGCTTGTTGATGCCAAGGCCGCGCATGATATTAATGTCGGCCTTCCTCGCCGAACAAACCGCGCGGCCGCAAGATTAAAACAATGAACATCACCATGAAGATGGCCACCTTGGAATATTCGCCGGCAAATAGGGAAACAAAGCTCACCACCTGGCCGATGATCAGCCCGCCGATTATGGCGCCATTAAGGCTGCCCAATCCGCCCAGCACCACCACCACGAAGCTCTCGATGGTTATCTCAACCCCCATGTCCGGGCTGGCCGCAACCATGGGCGCTGCCACGGCGCCTCCCAGGGCGGCCAATCCCACCCCCAAGGCGAAACCCGTGGTCCAGATGCGCGAGACGTTGATGCCCAACACCCGCACCATGAGGATGTTCAGGGTGGCGGCCCGCATGACCATGCCCACGGAGCTTTTTTTCAGAAAAAGCCAGAGCGCCGTCATGCTGGCGGCGCACAGGCCTATGATAAAAAGCCGGTACTTGGGCAGCAGCACATCGCCCAGCATGAAACATCCGTTCAGACCGCTCGGGTATTCCACTGTCTTGCCCACCAAGCCGAACACGATTTTTACGGCGTCGGGCACGGCCAGGGCCAGGCCGAAAGTAAGCAGCAGGGGGTAGAGTTGGCCCTTGCCATACAGGGGCCGTAAAAAAACCAGCTCGGCGAACGCCCCTATCAGCGCCGTCACTAATACCGCGCTGGCCAAGCCCAACCAAAAGCTGCCGGTGAGGGAGATCATCACGAACACGGCATAGGCGCCCAGCATGTAAAAGACGCCGTGGGCAAAGTTAACCACGTCCAGCAGGCCGTAAATAATGGATAGGCCGCTGGCCAGCAGGATATAAATCGCGCCCAAGGCCAGGCCAAAAACCAGCTGCATCACTATGAGGTTCAGTGACAGTTCCAGAACAAGCCCCATCTATATAAGGATGTAACCGGAGGCCCCCATTTGGCAGGGGCCTCCGGTTTGGCAAGCATCTATTTGCCGGGAATGGGGACCTTGCCGTAGGGCAGGTTCTTCTGGTTGTTCGCGCAGCTTTGCAGGGTGTCCTGCCAGGGCACCTCATCCACCACCTGGAACACATTCCAGCCCTTGGATGCCGCGCCCTTGCCGCGCAACACCAGGATGGACTGCTGGCGCGCGTGGTCGCAGGCCCGGAAGCGCTCCTCGCCCTTGGGCGTGTTGATAGGCATCTTGGCGAGCGTGTTGATAAGGGTGGCGACGTCGCTGGCCGTGCCGCTCTTTTTCATGGCTTCCCAAACAGCCTTGGTGCCTACATAGGCCGCCTCGGCGTCGGCCGAGGGGGGCGTGCCGAATTTGCTCTTGAAGGCTTGCACAAATTTTTTATTGGCGCCTCCCTTGGTTTGCATGTCCCAGTAGTAGGTGGCCCCGCCATAGGTGTTTTGGTCGTAGGCCTTGCCCGCTTCCTTGGCGATATGAAGATGGGTTTTGCTGATCACGATCTTTATCTTCTTGGTAAGCCCCATCTGGGCGAATTGCTTTATGGCCGCTATCTGGTCCGCGCCATAGTTGTTAAGCACCAGGATGTCGGGCTTCTTGGCCAAGATGGCCGGGATATAGGCTGAAAAATCTCTGGTGCCCAGGGGATGATAGATGTTGCCCAAGAACTTGGCGCCCAGTTTGTCGCTATTGTAGATCCAACTGGCCATCATGTCGTGAAAGCCGCGGTAATCGGCCGAAAGAGACATCCAGGTCTTACCCAGATTCTTGAAAGCATAGCTCGCCAGCGCGGCGGGGTTTTGATAGGGGATCACGGCCGAGGTGAAGCCCTTGCCGCAGTATTCCTTGCCCACCGGCAGGCTGTTGTAGCAATAGGACATGTAGAGCAGGCCGTTTTTGCAGGCATATTCATTGATCACCAAGGATATGGCGCCGGACAGGTTGCCTCCAATGACGGTCAATTTATCATTTTCCACCATTTCCTTTACACGGCGCAGAGCGATATCAGCCTTAAGCTGGGAATCCTTGACAATTAACTTGGCCGGAGCGCCTAGGACTCCGCCGGACTGATTGATCTCTTCCGTGGCCAGCAGAGCGCCGTTTTTCATCTCCTGGGCCATGGCGGCATAGGGGCCGGAAAGAGGCAGAACGATTCCAAAGCGGGCTTCCTTGGCAAGCGCTTGGCCGGAAAGCATGAGTGGCATCAGTAATATTATCGCGATAACCGCTAGTTTCTTGGTCATGGGGGGCCTCCGATATATGCATAATTCAATGATAGATAATTATGAAGGCACCTTAGTTAAAATATATTGTCAGGACAAATAGTTAATGTCAGTAGCCGGGCATGTTCATTATTGGATATTCCTATAGCTTATCGCGAACAATATATTATTAATAGATTAAACGATTAAAAATCTCATAATTATCAGTATTGAGATTTTTTCGGATTAACGACCGCTGCATTTATCGGTTTAATAGACTAACAGATTGATTAGATATTTATAATAAAAATGCCTTGTTTTAATTGATTTAGCTTGAAGTTTACTGGTGAAAATTAAATGTTTTGCTTTTTAATTAAAACATACTAGGACAAAAGGCAATTGGAGCTATCAGAGGTGGCCCCCATTTATTGGACAGTTCAGCGGCGTGATTAAGGTGGATGGCCTTTGTTGTTCTCATGCCGCCGCCTGGTTCAGTCCCGCCATGGGCAGGCCCCAGTATGCTTCATCGGGTGTTCTACCGTCCAGGCTGGAGTGGGGCCTACGCTGGTTATAGTAATCCATCCAGGATTTGATTCCTCTTCTGACCTCGCTCCCCGTCTCAAAGGCATGCAGATAGACGCACTCATACTTGAGGGAGCGCCACAGACGCTCGATCATCACGTTGTCCATCCAGCGGCCCTTGCCATCCATGGAAATCTTGATATCAGTATCTTTGAGCACCTGGGTGAAACCCAGGCTGGTGAATTGGCTTCCCTGGTCGGTGTTGAAGATCAGAGGCTTAGGGAATCGCAGGAAAGCCTCCCTCAAGGCGGCCACGCAAAAATCGGCCTCCAGGGTGTTGGACAGGCGCCAGCTCAGCACCTTGCGGCTGGCCCAGTCCATGATCGCCACCAGGTAGAGAAAGCCCCGCCTCATCGGGATGTAGGTGATATCGGCGCACCAGACGTGGCCAGGCTCGGTGATCTCCACCCCGCGCAGCAGATAAGGATAGATCTTGTGCCCCGGCTGGAGCTTGGAAGTGCTGGGCTTCTGGTAGACAGGGGTGAGCCCCATTTTGCGCATCAGCCGCACTACCCGCTTCCTGCCCACGCGATAACCCTCCCGCCGTAGCCAGCGGGCCATCTGACGGGAGCCATACCAGGGCGTCTCTAAAAATTGCTCATCTATCATGCGCATGAGCTTCAGATTCAGCGGGCTCTCGCCCTTGGCCTTGTAATAAAACGAGGAGCGGCTGATACCCAAAAGCTCGCACTGGCGAACGATGCTCAAGCCCTGGGAGTGGTTGGACTCCACCATACATTTCCTCCGCTCGCGGCTCAGCGACCGGAGGCCTTGGCTAAAAAATCGCGCTCAATTATGAGTTGACCGATCTTGGCGTGAAGCTCCTTGATCTGCGACTCGCCGACCTCCTTGCACTTAGATCCTTTGTTGGAAAAGACATCGGCCATGCCTTCAACGGCCTGCCGCTTCCACTGCGCGATCATGTTGGGGTGAAGGTCGAATCGGGCCGCTAGCTCCGAAAGGGTCTGCTCCCCCTTCAATGCCTCCAGCGCCACCTTGGCCTTGAAATCAGCCGAAAACCGCCTGCGTTTGTTCTTGCTCATATCCGTGGTCCCTCCATCGTCGTCGTGCCTACCACCTTACACGACTGTCCGATTTTTGGGGTCCACCTCTCAGCTTTTATTAGATATATGGGGTTGACAATAATTGCGAAGTATTGCTACTAATTATAATATAGTTTCCGTACATTCATAAATCTGCGTCGTTGTATCGTTCTCAAGTCACTCCTGGGGGGAGGGTGAGGCTCTGAGGCGAATGCCGCCAACTGGGATCCTACCGTCCCGATAGAAAATAACTGATTTTTTGGTTTGGGTTAATGGATTTTATCCAGTGGTCATCCATTAGCGGAACTGCGGGGATTGCCACCCATGCTGGGACTATTAGCTAAAAATACCTGTTGCTGATGCGCATTGCTTGGCCAGCTAACAGCTGGCTAAAAGGAGACGTGAAATGTCATCGGCAAGTGCTCCGCCGAACGAATTAGCTGTTCCTTTTCAGGTAACAGTCGATCGTTTTTCAGCCAGTGTGAACACCTCGGTCGGGTTTGATTTGCCGGAGGGACGTAGCGGCATGACGCCCTCTATCGGGCTGAGCTACGGTTCGGCGCGCAGGCAGGGATGTTTCGGCCGCGGGTGGTTTTTAACGGGCCTTATAGTGATCGGGCTGGATAGCGAGGACGGACTTCCCCGCTACGATGGGAGCGACGGATACAGCTCTACGCTGGGAGGTTCGCTAGTGCGGGTGCGGAACCCCGCCGATGGCTCGCCCGTGACCCGCCGTTCCGGCTCCTTCCGCATCGAGCGCTACCGGGCCCAGATCGATGACTCCATGATCCGGTTCGAGCGCTGGATTCAGGAACCCACCGGCGCCGTCCATTGGCGCAGCCGCGATGCAGCTGACACCTTAACGATCTACGGGTGTGACCCCTCGGGCGCAAGCCGCATCGCCGACCCAGCGGCGCGCGAAAGGGTCTTCCAATGGCTACCGGAACTGCAGATCAGCGTCCGGGGAGACGCAATCAGGTATCAGTACGCCGCAGAAGATCTGCGTGGAGGTGCGGGGACGCGCTTGGCGGATCAGTCACGGCGCGAGTGCTTGGCACAGCGCTATTTGAAGCGGATCAGTTGGGCCAACACCGCAGCGGTCGATCTGGACGGGCCGGAGCTTTCCGCTGACCAATGGGCGTTTCATGCGGTGTTCGACTATGGAGATCACGACAGCGACACTCCACAGCTAAATCCGGACCGGGATTGGCTGGCACGGCAAGATCCCTTCTCGGTGGGCATACCCGGCTTCGAGCTGCGCAGTTGGAGGCTTTGTCAGCGGCTCCTGGTCTTCCACCGCTTTGCCGAGTTAGGGGACGATCCCGTTCTGACCCAGAGCTACCAGTTTGATTACGACCCGCGCGAAAGTGGAAGCCTCCTAACTTCGATCGTCAAATCCGGCCACCGGACAGAGGACGGTGCGACCGTATCGAAGCCAGTGCCTCAGCTTTCTTTCAGCTACACCTCACGTGAACCGCTCCAGGGCTTTGCGCCTGCGCCGGAACAACTGCAATCAATGGCGCCAGCAGGTCTGTCTACAGGGACGACCCGTCTTGTCGATCTGATGGGCGAGGGTCTCCCCGGCATCCTTTTTGATGACCCCACGGGCTGGTTCTTCCAGCGAAACCTGGGCAACGGGTCCTTTGCGGGGCCCCGCTCAGTCATGACCCGGCCCAGCCACAGTCTGCGCTCGGTCACGCTGGACGACTTCGACGGCGACGGCAACATGGATGCTGTAGTCATGGCCGGAAATGGGGCCGGCTTTTACCAATTTGATCGTGACAGCCAAGAATGGTCTAGCTTTCAGCCCTTTGCGGAGATGCCCCATACCGGTGACCTAAGGGCAGTCGAACGGTTGGACCTGACCGGAGATGGGCGCGCGGATCTACTTAGCCGCGACGGTGACACCCTTACGTTCTACGAATCCCGCGGCACCCTGGGTTATGCCTCCGAACGGCGCCGAGTCCGGCTGCCTACGTCCTGCGCCGATGGGCCTATGGGGCCGCCACCGCTCGCTACCGATACAGAGGTGAACTACCGTTTTGCCGATATGACCGGAGACGGACTTCCTGATCAAGTTCTGATACGCAGCAGGTTAGTGGCATATTGGCCCAATCTGGGCCAGGGCCGCTTCGGCCCTCCGGTTGTGATGGAGGATTCGCCGGTGCTGGAAGTCGGAGGGCGCTTCGCGATGAACCGCGTGCTGCTGGCCGACCTGGACGGCAGCGGCACGGCGGACCTGGTGTTTTTGGGCGAAGGCGAAATCTGGATATGGACCAATGCCGCGGGCAATCGCTTTACCGAGTCGCGAAAGCTTTCGGGCCTGCCAATGATCGACGCGGACTCGGTGCTAGAAGTCCTCGACATCAACGGTGACGGGCGCCAATCGCTTGTCTGGACTGAAGACCGACCCGGCACTTATGCTGCCTTCCAGTCGCTCTATCTCTCCCCGCCCACACCTCCCGGCCTGATGCGCGAGGTGAGCGATGGGATGGGCCGACGCGACCGTATTTACTATGGTTATTCAGCGCAGCACTACCTTCGTGATATGGGCGGGGTACGCGCCTGGTCCACGCTTTTACCGGGGCATCTCGTTGTCGCAAACCGGATTGAAAGCGCCGATCTGGTGGGCGGAACCGTAGCTATCACGGACTTAGCTTATCGCAACGGTGCTTTTGATAGCTGTATGCGAACCTTCGCAGGTTTCGGCGAGGTCGATGTGAGCAATGCCGAATTCGTCCAGGCCGACAGTGATCCCCTACCGACCTGCACACCGGCGCTGATGCGGACCTTTTTTGATCAAGGGATGGATGATGTTCCGGTGGAGCGATTCTGGTCAGGGGATCCCGCCGCAGTCCAAGTGCCGCCTTTTGCAATCGAGGAAGGGACCGCCGGGCTTGATTCGGAAAGCTGGCGAGACGCACGTGCCTGCCTGCGCGGCCGCGTCCTGCGGGAGGAAAGCTATGCCGTGGGTAGCGATGGACCTCAACCAGCACCGCTTCAGGTGTCGCAAAGGGGATATGCCGTGCGCCTTTTGCAGGCGGCCGTGCCAAAGCCGCCTATGGCTGAGCGTCGCCGCGCCGGCGAAAAGGCGGTCTTTTACCCCGATGAAAGAGAAACCGCCCAAGCCGTCTATGAAGGCGTTGATGACGATCCGCGCATGTCCCATGGTTTCGTGCTTGAGCGCGACGAATGGTCGGGAGTGCGCCTCGCTGCCCAGCTCTTCTACCCGCGTCGGGCTGACAAACCGCTTGACGACCCGGCCCAGGCACGCTTGATCTGCCAGCTTAAGCGCCGGACCCTGCTGCATGTGTCCGAAGATGACCAGCTAGCCCTTAATCTTGAGGTGGCCCAGGAGGAGTTCGTCGTTCCGGGGCTATCACTACCGGCGCGTGGCTGGTTCCTTTATTCTGAGTTCTCTGCTGCAGTGTCCTCTGCACTGGCCTCGCCGCTGCGGCACGATCAACCGCCGGTGCCGGGGCGGGCCCAGCGCACCAACTGGACCCACAGCCTCTATTGGAACCAGGCGGGCACCGGGGCTGATGCCTTCGGCGCAGCTGCACAGCCTGCCCGCCTTCACCACACCGAAGCGGCCGTGTTTTCTGAAGATTTCGCCCTGGCAAATTACGGACCGGGTATCGGCTCACGTCTGGTCGGGCTGGGATTTGTGGCGCGGAACGAACACTGGTGGCGAGCGTCCGAGACGTTCACCTATTACGGTGCTGACAAGTTCTACCGTGCCATGGGGCATGAGTTGTCAGGAGCCCAAGCGGTGCGGGTCGACTATGACGATGCCGCGCTTTTCGCCACTCGCGTGACCGACGCCATGGGCGCGGTCAGCCGGAGCGTGATTGATTATCAGGCCTTAGCCGTCCGGCGCAGTGAAAGCACGACTGGTGCTTGGAGCGAAACTGCCTATGATGCCCTTGGGATGCCGGTGCGCGCCACCTATGGCGGCAGCGTGGTGGATGACTCAGGAACGGCCCGCGAATACGGTTTCGATCCGCTGGAGGACGTGCCGGCCCCCGCACCCAATCTGTCCGCGGCGCTCGCTGATCCGGGGGGCACGCTTGCCGGCGCGTCGCAACTTCTAATTTACGACTTAGAAGCCTTCCAGCGTGATGGCACGCCTATATCCGAGGTCTCGATCTTGGCCGCGGGGCTAACCCATGACGGCAAGGGAGGCAGCCAGCCACCTGGCGCGCCGCGCGTCGAGGTGAGCTATTTCAGCGGCTTCGGACAACCCATCGCAACGAAACGCCGGGTCGAGGGTGGCCTCGCGATCCACCGGGATGCTGCGGACGATATAGTCCTCGATGTTTCTGGCGAACCGGAGTTGCAGGTCGCTGCAATACGATGGTCGAGTTCGGGCTGGGTCGCATGGAATGCCAAGGGCGAACCGGTGCGTAGCTACGAGCCCTATTTCTCGGATCGCCCGGATTACGAGGATGACGCCACGCTGCAGCAGCTCGGCACGGCATCTGTAGTGTTCCACGACGCTGCGGGACGGGTAGTCCAATCGCTCGCTCCGGACGGATCCATGGAGCGTTCTGAATACGGCGCTTGGATCGAGCGTCATTATGACGGCAATGATACGGTGGAAATCTCGGACTGGCGCCTTTCGCGCGAAATCCTGCCGGCCACTCATCCCGAACGACGCGCACTTGATGGCACCTTCCCGCATGCTGATACACCTGTCGAATGTGTCTTCGACTGCGCTGGCAGGCAGGTCCGAATCCGTGAAGAGGACGGGCTTGGTGGTGAGCGCGTTATCCAGACGGTCTATTTAGACACAGATGAGGTCGACTACAATGTTGATGCCCGCGGCATTGTGACCTCGCGCTCGGTTTACGACATGCTGGGGCGCAAGGTCAGTGAGATCTTCGCCGATGCAGGCGAGACCCGAGTACTATTCGATGCACGCGACAACCCGGTCGAGGTCATCGCGGCAAACAACACCCGCAAAATCACGACCTATGACGCTTTGGACCGTCCAGTCGCGGTGGATATTGACACCGGCGGCAGCATGCGGCGGATCGAGACGCTACGCTACGCCGATGATCCGCTAGATGCCGAGGCGGTCAGTCGCAATCTGCTGGGGCTGGCGGTGGAGGCCCACGATGAAGCCGGAGTTCATCGCATTCTCGATGCCACGCCCAACGGCCAGGTCACGCGTAGTTCTCTCCAGCTTGTGGCGGATATCGACACGCCTGTGGACTGGAACAGTACGGTCACGCTTTCGCCTGAAATCTATGAAAGCGCCGTAGAGTTTGACGCGCAGGCCCGTCCTATCCTTGAACGGCGTCCGGTGGGCACGACGCTGCGCGCCGATTACACTGATGGCGGAGCGCTGGCCGCCTTGCATGTCAGTGATCTAGCCGGACAGTTTGCCGAAACCACAGTGTTAAAGGATGCTACCTACTCAGTCACCGGCCATCGTGAAACCGCGACGCTTGGCAATGGAGTCAGCCTGAAGCGCACCTATGACAGGGAGACGCTGCGAGTCCGCCGGATAGAGGCGCGTCGGTCCGCGATGGGTGGCCGGGCGCCGCTTCTACAAGATCTCAATTACAGTTATGACCCGGCCGGGAACGTGACCGCCTGCCTCGATGGCGCGCATGACGTGCCGCCGGGGGCAGCATCGGCCTTCTTCGCGGCCGCACCAGCCGCTTCGGCGGCGCGTTATTACAGCTACGATGCCTTCTATCGCCTTACCGGATGTGAAGGACGTGCTCATATCGCCTTGACGGGAGGGCCGAATCACCAGGCTTTCATACCGCTGTCGGACGGAACCGGAACTGAGCGCTTCACCCAAACCTACACCTACGACGCGACCGACAACCTGCAGCGGCTGCGCCACAGTGGAGTTGTCAGCAACTGGACAAACGATTTCTGGGTTGATCCCATGAGTAACCGCTCGCGCCCGGCATTGACACCCGACGGTTTACCGGTCGCTACGCCGGCGGCAGATTTCGCGCCCAGTGGCGAGTTGCGCCAGATGGATCATATCGCCGCCTTGAGCTGGCGCCACGATCAGCGGTTGAGCCGGGCGGTGATAGTGGACCGTAGCGCCAGCGGGCGCCCGGACGACGACGAAGTTTACATCTACGATGGCGCCGGTAACCGCATCCGCCGCGTGACCCGGCGGCTTCTGGGCAGTGGCGACGTCGAGCGCAGCGAGGTCATCTACCTTGCCGGTTGCGAGATCCGGCGGGTCTACATAGGCCCCTCGCTCATCCTCGACCGTCAGGTAACTCGCGTCTCTGATGGCTTCAATGATTTTGTCGAGATCCACGTCTGGCAGCGCGACAATTTCGCACGCGAGACAGACGACATCTCCAAGGTCAGGATGCTCTACACGCTGGGTGATCACCTCGGATCGGCCATGCTGCGTCTTGACGAAAGCGCCAGGATCATTTCCTACGAAGAGTATCTGCCCTTCGGCGGAAGGGCCTTCGCCGCCGGCGATAACGCGCGCGAAGTAGCGCTCAAGTCGTATGGCTTCGCAGGGAAGGAACGCGATGCCGCCACGAGCCTACACTACTTTTCGCAACGCTATTATGCGAGCTGGCTCTGTCGCTGGATCTCGCCCGATCCGAATGGTGACGAGGACGGGCCTAACCTCTTCATCTATTGCCAGAACAGTCCGGTTACCTTCTACGATCCCAACGGCCTCGAGACCGCGAGGCGACCGGAGCGGGGCCGGGTCAGCCGTGTCGCTGCCTCAGGTAGTTTTCCCCAGCCGGTGATCGACGCCTTAAGGGCCCTTCCGCGGGCCAGACAACAAGAGCTTCTCCGGCTAGCGGCGGCTGGGAATTTTGCCTATGTGCTAGACCCCGACGGAACGGTCCATTTTGGTACCATTGCCGAGATGAACGCGATCCTCGAAGCCGCTCTGGCGGCGGGCGAAGACGTGATCATCCGTGTCCGCCCCAACGGGGAGAGCGATGATCCTGACGCTGAATCCGGCGCGGGCGGTGCGGAGCAAAGCGAAACCGAGAGCGAACAGGAACAACTCCTTCCAGAACCCGGCGCAACCGGTGGTGAAGGACGGTCACAACCAGGCGCCGATACACCCTCTGTGCCAGGCGCAGGGGCGAGGGCGGGTCCGGGTGGAGAGCAGGAAGCAGAACGCCCTGTGCCGGGGGGGCAGCCTGGTCCGCGGCAAGGCAGTGGCGAAGGCACCACGCCGGGCAGCGGCGCAGGAGAGGGGCCCGGAGAAGGGTCCGGCGCGACCCCCGGCTCGGATCGCTCCGGCGCCGGCGGGGGTGGCACGTCAAGCGATCCGGCAGCTCGTGGGCGGGGTGATAGCGGTAGCGGAATGGGGGCGGGGACCGGCGATCCGGCACGCCCGGGTGGTGGCTCCGGTAGGCATCCCGGCCAAGCGCCCCCACGTCCCGGGACTGGGCCCGGTGGCGGCACCGGTGGAAGACAAGGTGACAGAACAAGCGGTGCGCCGGGTGGTGTGCGCGGAGGGAGAGGCGATACGCCCGGTGCCACCGGCACCGTTCCCGGAGGCGCTCCGGGCGGAACTGGAGACACGCCGGGCGGCGGTCCCGGCGGCCGTGAGGGCGGTGTTGAGGGCGGCTCGCGCAACGGCTCTGAGCAGGGCGATGTGCCTCCGCCGGGCACTGATCCGCATTCGGGAACCGGTGGCACCAGGATCGCACCGCACGACGTTCGCCCGCCCGAAGGCGGGCGCGCGGGGGGCACCTCGGCGCAAAGATCTTCCGAGGGTAGTGCGAATGGTAACCGGCAACCGGGGCAGAGTTCGGATCGACGCGGCCCGGGCGGATCGCAGCAATCGCCCACGGTGATGGATTATGTGACGCACGTCGCTGGATGGTGGAACCTCCAATTTTCTTCGCAGCCCGGCGGCCATTCGGGCGGTATCCCGGGTGGCATGGGCAGCCATAATCTCGGGGGATGGGGACAGGGCGCCTACGTCGCACTGACAGTCCTCGACATTGTGCTGACGGTGATCTCGCTAGGCGGACTGGCGGCTATCAAGGCAGGGATAAGGTCGATTCTGGAGGCCGGGATTCGCGGGATTGCCGCTGCTGGACGACGGATCGCGTCTGCACTGTCGCTCCGTAACCTTCGCGGACTCGCCCAACTCTCGATTCGCGAGTTCAGTATCTGGGACAGCCATCTCTTTAGGTGGCTGGCAATGGACATTAGGTTGCATGGCAGGTTTTACCAATGGATGGTCAGGAGGGGCGGTTGGAGCGCCCGGCTTGTTAACAATCCGGTGAGCCGCTGGTTCCTTTATGGAGTGAATCGCGGAGCACAAGCGACAGCCAGAGGGGCCAGGCGATTCCTTGGCTTCTGGCCCTATCGCCCGACCAATATCATCAATCGCGGGAGAGGTGTTAACTGGCTCGACAATTTCTTGCACGAAGGGTTCCATGGCGCTGCCAACCTACTGGCCTGGCCAGTTAAGCAGCTCATGAACCGGCGGGTCGCTGGTCGGCCGGTCTTTGCGGTGGTCCAATATCTCAACGAAGTCGGCGCCTACACTTTGGGTCGCCTGGGTACCCTGCGACTGCATGCTCTGCCCATGGTGCCGTTCCATGCCGCCGCCTCAACCTACATGTACTACTTCAATATCGGTGGACATGCCCTGGCGCGGCAGGCCGTCGGATGGTCGGCCGCGGGGCTCGGTGTGCTAGGAGGCGCGGCTTACGGCATCTATCGCTACTTCTCCGGAGAAGAGGAAGCACCTGCGGAGGGGGCGACGCCATGAGCTTGTCCGATCCATATGAAACCTTGAAGCGCCTCGAAAAGCGGCTAGCAAGATTGTTGGCCTCTGGGCGCTGTGTAGATCTGGACAGGGTACGCGGCGGGGAGGTCATCCATACCGGCTTTGGTGGCGGGCCCGAGTTCTGGCTGCTCGATCCAGGCACCAATCCCGCGCAGGCCGTACCCGATCTGCGCCGGTATGTGGTGCCGGGGGGACGGCTGATTGTTCATAACAAGAAACCCATCGAAGACGCTGAACGCATTGAGGCACGTGGAGTGCATATTACCTTGAATATTCCGGATTTTTAGTACGGAGCGCCGAAGACATAGGGAGGTGTAACAATGGCCGACCACAAACTGGACCTGAAGGCCCTACGCCAACTTGCCAAGACCCGGCGGATGAAGGTGTCGGAGGCTGCTCGTGAAGGCGGCGGTGCCTTTGTTGCACTGGCCGAGATTAAACGGCGTAGCTTATTGTCAGCGATGTATAGACACTTTCCCGAGCTGCCCCAATCCGTTGAAAACAAGCTTGCGGACCTCACGGCAGAGGAGGTGGCATCCGGGAAGGTCGAGGAGATTGTCAAAAAAGCGATTGCCAAGGCCTCTCTAGACCCGAAGGAGCGTGAACGGCTGATCGCTACGCTGGCCGAGATCGGGCTTGCCGATAAAGTGCGTGCACCGTTGGAGGTATCACCAGAGCTAGAGATCGATAAGGTGCCCGGCCTCACGACCGAGCTTGAACGCGCAACCGTAGCAGAAATCACTCGGATTGCAGGCCTCAATGAAGCTAGTTCGAAGGCGGTGCTCGGACGTGCTGCGGGGATTGGCGGGTTAAATGAGCAGCGAATCGCGACATTGGTAATCGAGCGCAAACTCAACAAAAAGGATGCCATGCGGCTGGGCGTCATCGCCGGGATGTCGCAGTTTCTAGGTGGTGATACTGAGGTGGTGGAGCGATTGGGCAAGGCTCGCTTCCGTACGCTGGGCGGCAAGATCGCCGATCTGCCAGACCTCTTAAAGGTGGACACGGCGGAGCTGTCCAAGGTGATGGACCCGAAACTGGCCAGCTCGGATCCCAAAGCCGCTGCGGCTGCGGCATCGGCGCTCAAGACCCGCGTGGAACAACGCTTCCCGGCGGTGGGCATCACTGCCCGCCTTGCCCTTCAGGGGGCTGAGGTACTTGATAAGACGATCCAAACCACTCGCAAGGTGCTGGCTGAAAACCCCGATGCCTTGGACGCGGCACCGGGCACAATTAAGATCGGTGAGGCAGAGGCGAAGTCCCTGCGCAGCCTGCAGGCAACTATCCTGTCCTATCCGGGAATGGGTCTCAAGGAGCTGATCACAAAGGGCTCGGCCACTTCAGCGGCGGCGAAGATTCAAAAGACAGTCTCGCTCTACGATCGATTTGCAGCACAGAATTCTGATCGTAATTTCTTGCATTTCGATCCGACACCTGGTTCCGAGGATATCAGCAAGTTCGACTTCAGCGGCATTCCCCAAGCGGCGCATGCCGGTATTATCTCGACGGCCAAGGCGCGCGCGCGGTCTTATGCCGTCGGCGGCGATGTCGGAACCGCCAGCGCACTGGTGCAAGGCGGCTTCCACTCTGCAATGGCCATCGCCCAGAGCAATCCGGACGATATTGCGCTTTGGACTGGCCTATCCAAAGACGAAGCCAAGATCGTCTACTCCTCTGCCAAGGACATGCGCGCCTCGATCACCAACATTATTGCCACGCTTGTCGATGAGATGCGGTGGAAGGTGCCGGGACTACTCTGGGGCGGCTGGCAGTTCGAAGACGTTACCGACGGCCTGAAAAAGCTGCCGGGTTACGAGGAACTGTTTGGCGATCAGAGCTTTTGCGACTGCAAGCATTGCGACTCAGTTCTCGGCCCTGCTGCCTATTTCGTCGACCTGATGACTTTTGTCGATGAAAATGTGACGAGTAAGGTCTTCACGGGCGCGAAGGCAGACCATGCACTGAAGCTCCAAACGCGGCGTCCTGACCTCTGGACCGTTCCGCTGACCTGTGACAACACTAACGACTTGGTCCCTACGCTCGAGATCATCAACGAGATTCTAGAGATTGCTTTGGCCCGGCGCGCGGATGCTGGGATCAACGTCAATGACCGCGCCAAGGTGCGCGCAAAGGTCTATGAAGATGTCTTGCCTGCCGCATTCAACTCTTTCATCACGCCCTTCGATCTGCGCGTCGCCTCCGCCGATCGCTACGTTCAGGATTTCAATACGGACCGCACCGAGATCGCCGGACTGATCTGCCCTGACGCAGGCGATGAGTCGCTCAATGCCGCTGCGCTTAAGCTGTCGCTGCCAGGCTATAGGATGATCACCACGCCACGGACCCAATGGGCCGATTTACAAAAGCTATACCGAATGAACATTTCACATGCGGGATCCACGGCTAATCCTTTCGATGTTCAGGATATTATGGCGGGGATGCAGATCTCCCGCGCCGACTTCGGCGATTTGGTGGCCTCTGATTTTGTCACCGATAGCGGTGCTGTTCATATTCGTATCGTGTCGCAGAAGCGGAACGCCGACAGCGTCCAGAACGATATCGAAAAGGTCACCGGCATGACCAATGCCGCGTTAGACCGCGCGCACCGGCTCTGGCGACTGAAGCTTGCACTTGACTGGCCGGTCGACACGCTCGATCTCGCGCTTAGCCGGGTCGGAGGCGCCCTCACTGATGAAACGATCGCGCAATTGGTTATATTGCGTGATGTAGCGAAGCGTTTTGGCCTTGCGCTTGACCAAGCGATGGCTTTAACTGAAACGATACCTTCAATCGCGGTCGGCGGCGAAGAAGACTCCCTGATCGACCGCCTGTTCAATGGAAAGAATACCGGAGCCAATGCGACCGATTTCCCCGCGCCGCTTTTACGCTTCGTGCATCCCGGGCTGCGCGACGATGCCTCATTGCCGGAAGTCGGTCCCAATGCTGGCAATTTTGTCTCACAACGCCTACGCCTTGCCCTAGGTCTTACCGAGACTGAACTGCTTGACCTGATCCTCGCTTTCGCAAACCCGCTCGGGATCGATCCGGAAGCAGTAACGGAAGAGGGGCGCGGGTTCCTGCTGACAGCGGACAAACTTGCGCTTCTTTATCGCCATACCTTGCTGGCCGATATGATGGACCTTGATTGCAACGAATTGGCGATGATGATCCAGATCGCCACCGGTGGGGCCGCAGTCACCAATTCGGTCCAGCTCACCATGCTTCTCGACTATGCCAAGCAAACCGGGTCTTCGCCGTTAACGCCCACGATCGCGGCAACGCTCATGGACCTCGCTCCCGATGCAATTGCCGAAGAAGTGCTCATCGATCCTGTGAGCGTCGTCGATGCCGTTCTTCTTGATATCGAAACGACCGAAGCAACGCATTTTGCTGCAACCATCTTTGCCTTTATCGACGGGGTCAGCGAAGATCAGTCGCGCGCCATAGTCGCTGCGAATGCTGCGCTTTTCGAGACACTTGATCGCGACATGCTGCGGCTGGTCCAGACGATCGGCCTTACGCCGGCGCTCAATGCGCCGCCGGATGGCTTTCCGGCCGGAGTTGCGCTGGCCGATTTGCAAGCTGCACTCGCACCATTCAACCTGCGCCGCCTATTGCCCGAACGCCTTGCCGCTAA
>Ga0307423_1000863_pt1 | contig 19512 bp, 16 predicted proteins | sample SalMarWE160310MG_FD_202154 | JGI IMG/M metagenome (GOLD analysis project Ga0307423, IMG submission 202154) | Salt marsh sediment microbial communities from the Plum Island Ecosystem LTER, Massachusetts, United States - WE1603-10 | ecosystem: Environmental > Aquatic > Marine > Intertidal zone >...
ACCGGCTAATGACTATTCCAAATTTCTTTCCTTTGGCGTTTAATTTTCCTTCGATGATGTTTGCCATTTTATCCTCTTAAATGTTATAATTTTTGTTCTTTGTAAAGCAGGTGACCTAATCTGTCTCTTTTAGTTTTTAAATATTTTTCATTGATAGGATTTGGTGGAATCTCAAGGGGAATCCTCTCAACTATTTCAAGGTCATACCCTTTTAAACCAATAACTTTTTTCGGGTTGTTAGTTAATAACCTTATTTTCTTTAATCCTAGATCTTTTAATATCTGTGCCCCTGTACCATAATCTCTCAGGTCGGCTTTAAATCCAAGAGCCTCATTAGCCTCCACTGTATCCTTGCCCTGTTCCTGTAAATGATAAGCGAGTAATTTATTAACCAATCCAATCCCACGACCTTCCTGCCGCATGTAAAGAACAACTCCTCTACCGGCATTTTCAACCATTAGCATCGCAGCAAGAAGCTGTTCACCACAATCACAACGCTTTGAACCAAAGACATCGCCTGTTAAGCATTCTGAGTGAACACGGACCAGAACTGGTTCATCTCCACTGATATCTCCTTTAACTAGTGCAATAGGATTATCGAGCGGATCTAAAGTATTCTCATATAAATGAAGCTTAAAGCTACCGTATTTAGAAGGCAGGTCAACTATTACCTTTTTCTTAACAAAATGTTCTCTACCCATCCGGTACTCAATGAGATCAGCAATGGTTATTATTTTCAAGTTATATTTTTTTGCGAATTCCATCAGATTAGGTACGCGTGCCATTGTTCCGTCTTCGGCAAGAATTTCACATAAAACACCGACAGGTTTTAACCCTGCAAGCTTAACTATATCAACAACTGCTTCAGTGTGACCTGCTCGTTTAAGTACTCCACCTTTTTTTGCAATTAAAGGAAAGATATGTCCCGGTCTAGCAAAATCATTGGGATTAACTTTTTCATCAGCTGCCCTATTGATAGTTATCGTTCGGTCGTGAGCTGAAATTCCTGTCGTTGTTCCGTGCTTATAATCAATTGAGACTGAGAAAGGAGTACCATGAAGTGCAGTATTATTTTGTACCATTAAATCCAGTTGGAGGTCTTTAGCTTTTTCCTTTGTTATTGGTAAGCAAAGAATTCCTCTTCCTTCCCGTGTTATAAAATTTACATCCTTTGGAGTTACAAGTTCTGCTGCCATAACCAGGTCGCCTTCATTTTCACGATCTGGATCATCAACAACAATGAGCATCTTTCCGGATTTAATATCCTCGATTGCTTCTTCAATCGTGTTGAATTTAAACTCGTTGTTATTTTTTATTTTTTCTTTCATTAGTATCCGATTTCTTTAAGCCAATTTTCGGTTATATTTTTTTCTGAACCACTATTATCCTTTGTTAAAAGTTTTTCGACATACTTTGCCAAAACGTCAATTTCAATATTTACTTTATCATTTACTTTTTTGTGTCTCAGATTTGTATTCTGCCAGGTGTGAGGAATAACTGATATTGAAATTAAGTTTTTATCAAGATCAGAAATTGTAAGACTTATTCCACTTACGGCAATCGATCCTTCTTTTATTAAATACCTTTCCAAATTTTCGGGAACTGTAATTTGTAGCAGGTAGTTCTCACCAAGTTTTTTAATTTCTGATATAGTTCCGATTCCGTTCACATGTCCCTGAACTAAATGGCCTCCTAATCTGTCATTCAATCTCACTGATCTTTCAAGATTCACATAACTTGAAGGTTTGACAGATGCGAAGGTGGATTTTTCCAGGGTAGCTCCAACAGCATCAACCCAGAATCCGGAATTATCAAAATTTGTGACCGTCAGGCACACACCATCAATACAAATGGAATCATTTACAGAAATATCTTCGAGGATTTTATTTGCCCCAATTTTTATGGACAATCCACCTGCAATTGGCTTTGTTTTTTCAATTTGGGCTATTTCTTCAATAATTCCTGTAAACATATCCCAAAGTTAATTATTTCTAAGGATAAACTAATCAGATAAATTTTTCCTATAAATGAATTTAATATCCTTACCAATTTTTTCAGTGCTGGAAAGCTGAATTCCTCTCAATTTTTTAGGATTGAAAGCACTTATTCCTCGTCTCAAAATTTTTGGGGATTGTAAAATAATTATCTCGTCAAACAGGTTTTTATCTACAAATTGGTTAAAAATCTCACTTCCGCCTTCTACTAGCACTGAAGTAATCTTTTGTTTAGCCACAACCTTTAGGATACTTTTTATACTAATCTGATTTTTTGCTGAGGTTCTAAGTCTAAAAATTCTTACTCCTTTTTTTGAAAGTTGCTTTGCTTTTCTTTCACTTACGGTTTTGGATGTGAATATAAAAGTATTTTGAGGATCAGGACATTCAATTACTTTTGAGCTAATTGGGATGCTTAACTTTCCATCAATAATCACCCGTATAGGATTTCTGTCTTTTGCTTCTCTTACCGTAAGCTGGGGATTATCAGTTTTTATTGTTCCTGCACCGACTAAGACAGCATCATATTCACTCCGTAACTTATGAACATACTTGATTGACTGTTTCCCAGTTAACCAGGTTTGTTCTTTTTTTGAAATACTAATTTTTCCATCAGTTGATTGTGCAACTTTAACCGTCACGTAAGGTAATTTTTCTTTTGCATATTTGAAGTAAAATTTATTTAATTCCTTTCCCTCATCTTCTAGAATTCCTGTTGTTACTTCAATTCCAGATTCTTTTAATTGTTTTACACCTTTACCATTTACTTCTTTGTTTGGATCCAGGTTACTTATAACAACTCTTTTTATTTTTTTTTCAATTATTAATGGAACGCAAGGAGGGGTTTGCTTATTTGTATGACAGCAAGGTTCAAGGTTACAATAAAGTGTAGAACCAATTACATTTTTACCAGCTTTTTTTATTGCATTAACTTCTGCGTGTGCACTTCCATGCTTTTTGTGGAAACCTTCCCCAATCACCTTACTATTCTTAACAATTACAGCACCAACTAATGGATTTGGAGCTACCAGACCCTTTCCTTTTTTTGCCAGTACAAAGCAGCGCTTAATATATTTTGAATGATCAGACATCAATTGTTAACTACATAATTTTAATTAGCTAAATTATAAAATTAAATTATATAATAAACTATCACTTACTCTTAAAAATCATTTGAAATAATAATTTGATTCCAACCATCGGTATATTTGCATTCAGAAATAATACTATTCGAAACATTGAAAAATCGGCTTGAGTGAATGTACCTATATCAAACTAATAATACTTTTTTTGCACAAGTTCCCGGTAAGATGGAGGAACTGTGCGAGCAGGAATTGATCGAGCTTGGTGCAAAAAATACCAGGCTAGCCTATCGGGGAATATACTTTGAAGCTGACCTGCTTACAATTTATAGAATTAATTACACCTCCAGAATGATTTCGCGGGTATTAGCACCATTAAAATCTTTTCATTGCAAAAATGCAGATTCAATTATGAAATTAGCGAAACAAATCAAATGGGATAAATTGTTTTCGCTACAACAGACATTTGCTATAACATCATCTGTTTCAAAAAGTGCAATTAATAATTCCTTGTATGCATCACAGGTGCTAAAGGATGGTATTGCTGATTACTTCCGTGCAAAGTTTGGTAAAAGACCAAACGTAGAAACTGTAAATCCCGATGTCAGGTTTAATCTCTTTATCGAGAAAGATAATGCAGTTTTAAGTTTAGATACTTCTGGTGAATCTTTACACAAGAGGGGATACAGGCTACTTGCAGGAGAAGCGCCGATGCAGGAAACTCTAGCTGCTGCGATAATAAGATTAAGTAAATGGGAGGGTGAAAAACCTTTTCTTGATTGTATGTGTGGATCAGGTACAATTTTATGTGAAGCTATAATGCATTACTGCAGAATTCCTGCACAAAAACTTAGAAAGAAGTTCGGATTTTTTCATCTGCCCGATTTTGATAAATCCGCGTGGGAAAAATTTAAAAGTGAAGCTGATAATCAAATCAGACCTTTACCAAAAGGAATAATAAGCGGAAGTGATAAATCCCAGAAAACTATAAACATTGCAAATGAAAATTTATCGCGGTTGCCTTATTCTGATTCGGTTACTTTATCTGCTCATCCTTTTCAGCATATTAAACAGTTTGAGAACGGAGTACTGATAACGAATCCACCTTACGGTATCAGGCTGGGGAAAAGAGATGAAGTTGAGAATCTTTACAAAGAATTTGGCGACTTTCTAAAAACAAAATGTAAAGGTACCTCAGCATTCATTTATACAGGTGAACCATCATTAAGAAAACATATTGGATTGAAGACTTCGAAAAGATTTCCGTTAGTTAACGGAAAGCTGGAAGGAGTTCTATTACAAATAGATAGTTACGAAGGAAGTAGGAAGAAAAAATATCAGAAAGACGAACCCACGATACCTTAATTGTAGGGATATCACGCTTTAATCCATCCCAGCTTTACTTTACCACAAACATTAAGAAATAACCTTCAATTAAATCTAATTTCAATTACAATAAATAACTAATCTACTTTTAAAATTAAGCAATGAGGATTGCAAATCATACTCAGTGAACATTGGATTACATAATGTTTAAAATTTACTTGGTAATTTGGAAACATTTTAAAAGTAGCATCTGGTGAGAAATCAAAAGCGGTTAAATTGACAATCAGTAAAGATTGATCACTTCAGTGTACTCCCATATTTCTATCATTTCAATTAGCTTAATTTGAAGTATTACCGACTGATCTCTGATCAGAGGTGTTATTTCTAAGTAATGATCTACTGCAAATAATATCGTTGATTTTTTATTATATAAATCTGTTAATTATAATCGATAAGTAATTTTTAACATAAAAATATTATCTGGTTGTACATTCATCAAATTATTCATTGATTTCCTGAAATAAAAATTGCCATCATGTTGAATATCCTCTCGACTCTGTGTCCATACAAAGAATAGAGTTGACCCGGGCATATATTCCCATCTAAGCACAGCATTTCCTCTTAAAGAAATGTAATTGAAATCAGGATTTCCAATTGTAACAGCCTCGGATGGACCTTCTCCATCAGCATCCAATGTATATGAATCAGTTGAACCATCCTCAGAAATTGATTTATCAATGGTAGAGCCTTCTTCACCATATTTCAGAAAGTCGAAAGACTTGGGCTTTGCAAGTGCTTTAATGTCGGTATATTTTCCTGAAGCAATTAATGGCTGCAGATATGCTTGCAAACTAAGTGTTGGACTAATTATCCAATCCGCACGGATGTCTGCTGCAAAAGTCATTTGTTCAAGCTGAGCAAATACATAACGCTTGCCATAAGTTTCTTGTGCAGTAGGATCAGTTATATTATCAATCCACTGAGCTTGTGTAGAGTTTTGTGAAAACTCCGGTCCTACTGAGAGTGTAAGGGTTGTTGTAGCTTTAAATTCTAGGTTTGTTGAAATTGAACTATAATTAATGTCTTCTCCAAATTCAAAATTGCCTGCGATATTTACTACCCACCATTCGCGCATATCAGTGTATAAATTAAAATCAATTGCCTGACTTACCAGATTAAGCATTAACGGTCCACCTCTTGTACGACGTGCATTATAGGTCTCCGGTTGATAGGAAAAATATATTTCACCACCATACAGATTGGGAAGCATCATATATCCTCCCAAGGTATTCCCCTGATCGGTATTATTTCCACCAAAATCAAAATTTGCAAATGTAGCTGCGTAAATTCCGGCATTCTGATATATCTCTGTTGGATTATTCCAGCGATAGAATGTAGCGAAATGCGCATTAATAATATCGCTATAAGCACCGTATCCTAGATCGTTTACTTCAAACTTCGGACTCATAAAACCTACAGCAGTATTAAACGTAAACTGTCCGCGATTTTTATTTAGCATCAGTCGACCAGCATATCCGGTTAACGATGTTGCTGAACTATCAACATTAAGATGAGTGGCATCGGGTCGTTGAAAATAATGTTGTGAATTTTTTTGAAGCGAAATCATTCTATTTTCAGTACCATTAACATATGATAATGCAGTCCACCCAGTAAGAACATATGTTCTTTCATTATCCAGAACGGTCCAACCATCAGCACCAGTTACAAAAGCATTTGAGTTGATATCGTCTTGAAGAGTTGGATCTTCAAAAAAACGATGTGTGAATGTAGAAAGCAGTCCAAGGCCTTGTTCTCCAGCATTGTAATCTTTTTGCGCTCTGAAAATACCATAATAAGTTAAAGGTTCGACCTCCATCTTTGAGCGATTTCCATCAACATCAATCTCTGCAAATTCTTTTTGTGTAAGTGCACTTATAGTTCCAACTTTCCAATCACCCATCATTTGTCCGGAGATTTTTCCTGCACCAAGGATATGAGTTCCATTTGGGATGTCAGCATAATCGTAAGCCGGCAATCCACCTTGCGGATTCCTACCAATTCTTCTACTATAAAAAATATTTGGATTAGTCCAGTTGATAGACATATTATTATTTGTTCCGCCCCTACCAAAACGATATATGCTTGCTCCTTCCGTAAAGAATGGGCGTTTCTCCTGAAAAGTATATTCGACATCTGATAAGTTGACAATTGCCGGATCCACTTCTACCTGACCGAAATCGGGATTTATAGTGCCATTTAAAGTAAGACTGTTTCCCAATCCTGTTCTTAAATCAAGGCCAAGTCCGGGAATGTAATTTCCTCCTGAATAAAAAGGATCGTTAGGATCACTAGATATATATTCAGCCTTAGCAGTTGCATAGGGTAACAACTCCAGGTTTGACGGTGGTGTAAATCCTTCAATGCCTACCAGGTCAGGAAAACGTGATGTGAAACCACTTTCATTCCGAGGTGTATAAACAATCATATCTGTTTCAACTCTGCGACTAATAAATCGTTCAACATTTATTCCCCACACCTGTGAATCACCCTTATTAAACCTTAGTTGGGAAAATGGAATTTTCATCTCAACTGTCCATCCTTCTTCATCAATATTTGGAACGCCTTCCCAAACAGCATCCCAGGATAGATCGTTTGGTTGTTTTACATCATTCTCAATTAAACCATCTGCAAGAGTACCTGCAGCAGAGACATAGAAAAAGTAGCCACTCCTCTTATCACGATATGAGTCAAGATATAGTACACAACCATCTGATGGATCACCCCAAATAAAATCTCTTCTTACAAGTCGAGCCATTATTGAATCCGGACTCGAATCATAAAATCTCGCGGCAAAGTAAATTGCTTCATCATCATACGCTACCCAAAATTTAGATGGCTGTGAAGGTTCTACTCCTTGATCTGGATCTTGCTGAAGTAAACTGTTATAGCCCGGACGTTGCCATATACTCTCTTTTAACAAACCATCAATCACTATTCTTTCCTCTGCTCGTATAGCAGTTATGCTTTTCGTAGATGAATTTTCCGTGGATAGTAATATTTGCTGCATTGAGAAAAGTAATAAATAAAACAGGTACAAGCTATTTTTCAACATTGGAGTCACCTTTCTATAAATATGGTAATAAAAATTCTTTATTTCGATTGTTTTGACAAGATATTTTCTTCAGATGGATGGTTGCTTTCAAGGACTTCATTCGCGAGTGCTTTTAAGTTTGTCCGGGAAATAGTACCACCAATTACCTTAGAGACATTTTTATCTTTTATTAATAAAACTGTTGGGAAGTGCTCGATATCTTTCCCGGGTAATAAATTTTTATAGGTTTGATAATCTATTCTGGCAATCCTAATACTATTATCAAATTCATTTTCAATTTTTCGAATAATTGTTTCAATGAAAATGGAGTGATCACAACATTCTGCCCTTACTTCTAAAAGTAAGGGTTTATTACTCGAAAGTAATTCCTGAATCTTTTTTTCATTAGCATTCTCAGATTTTTTTTTGTTCATTGCGATACCCTTTTTCTTATTTGACTAATGTCTTGCAAGGCAAAAGTTTTGCCAATTGTGTCATTTTAAGGGGAGCGGTTAATAAAAACTAAGAGTGGTTGCAGAACTTGTTGAGTTTTTTTTGAGTGATAAAAAATCTTTAATCAATTGCCAACATATTGACAATTGTCAAAATATTGGCGTTATATTTCTACAATGTTACCAGAAGTATTTTACTGTCGTTTTACTTGAAAAATTTGCTGCTTATCTACTCAATCAAGACTTAAAATCTTTTATTTTATTATAATCCCGCTTAACTCAATTTCTTGAGTTTTCATAATCTCTTAATTAGGTTTCAAGTAACAAATTATAAAATTACACTTGGTTAATAAATATGTCGTGCCAAGAAACCAATCTACATAACGGTCTTAAAAAGACTTTCGTACTAAATTTAATCCTGATCATTTTTTTTATACTAAATTCCGTAATCATTCGACCCCAAGGTAATGATCTGATTTTTGATCAGATATTTTTAGAAGAGGGTCTTTCACAGAGTATAGTAAAATGTATTCTTCAGGATAGAGAAGGCTTTATGTACTTCGGTACTGAGGATGGATTAAATCGATACGATGGATACACCTTTACAGTTATGAGAAACAATCCCCAGGATATAAATAGCCTTAGCTACAACGATATTAATGCAATGTGTCTCGATAAGGAAGGGAATATCTGGATTGGTACTTTCAATTCAGGACTGAACAAATATAATCCATATACAAAAAAAATAATACGCTTCACTCACGATCATAATAATATCAATACTTTAAGTCATGATAACATAACGACAATTTGTGCTGATAGCTCAGGGATAATTTGGGTAGGCACGGATAATGGGTTAAACAAATTAACTCCAAAGGACACAAAGAAAGATGAATATTCTGTTGAAAGAATTTTACATTTGCCGGGTAATCCTAATTCTCTAAGCCATAATACTATTTATTCTTTATTGCTAGATCATTCTTCAAACTTATGGGTAGGTACTGAGGATGGACTTAATATATTAACAAAAGGGAACATCGAATCACAAAAGCTTGAGTTTAGACACTTCAAATCAGAAAACAATAATTCCTCTTCACTCAGTAACAATAGTGTCAGAGCTATGTATCAGGATAGCAATGGTTTAATATGGATAGGAACGGATAGAGGTCTGAACTCTGTTATAAAAAATGAACAGAATGAAATATCGGGATTCAAAAGATATTTAAATATTCCCAATGACTTTAAGAGTTTAAGTCATAACGAGATTTATGCAATCTGTGAAGATAACTCAGGAAAATTATGGATTGGAACCAATGGTGGCGGTTTAAATTTACTCGATTCAAATAGAAAGTCTTTTACAAGATATCTTCACGATCCGTTGAACCAACGTTCTTTAAGCTACAATGAAATCAGATCATTATATAAAGATAAATCGGGCACAATGTGGATTGGTATGTATGGAAGTGGAATTGATAAAGTTTCCCGAGGTGCCGGAGAATTTATTCTTTATAAATATAGACCGGACGATCGGAATAGTCTAAGCCATCCTATTGTCTGGTCCATTTATGAAGATAAGGATGGAATTTTATGGATTGGTACACACGGAGGCGGACTAAATAAATTAGACAGAAAGAATAATAGGTATACTTATTACCAACATAATCCAAACAATAAAAACAGTTTAAGTAATGATATTGTCAGGGTAGTATTTGAGGATAGCGAAGGTACCTTTTGGATTGGAACACATGGTGGAGGAGTAAATAAATTTAATCCTAAAACAAATTCATTTATAGCTTACAGACATGATCAGCTTAATCCCAACAGTCTTGCCCTAGATGAAATAAGAAGCATCTATGAAGATAGATCAGGTACAATCTGGATAGGAACTTACGGCCAGGGACTAGATAAATTAGATAAAGAAACTGAAACATTTACTCATTACAAAAATGATCCAAATAATAATCAAAGTCTTAGCAATAATTTTGTTAGAACGATATACGAAGATAAATCTGGAAATCTTTGGATTGGAACAGAGGGAGGTGGCTTAAATAAATTCGAAAAGACAACAAATACTTTCCAAAACTTCAAAGCCGATTTAAATGATTCTTCCAGCTTAAATAGTGATTATATTTTTACAATTCACGAGAGCACTGAAGGCATTTTATGGCTGGGAACCTGGGGAGGGGGTCTTAACAGATTTGATATAAAAACTAAAAAGGTTGAACACTTCACTACCGATGACGGTCTGCCGAGCAATGCAATTTACGGCATCCTTGAAGACGAAAAAGGAAATCTCTGGTTAAGTTCAAACAAAGGCTTATCAAGATTTAATCCCCAGACAAAATTAATTAATAATTACAATGTTAAAGATGGTCTTCAGAATAATGAGTTTAACGGTGGTTCATACTTTAAGAGTAAACATGGTGAGATGTTTTTTGGTGGGATCAATGGTTTTAATTCATATTATCCTAAAAACATTATAGACAACGCGTTTATTCCGCCTACGGTCATTACTTCATTTAGAAAATTTAATAAAGAAATTGAATTTGAGAAACCGATCTATTCAGTAGATAAAATCGATCTTTCTTATGAAGATTATGTATTCTCATTTGAATTTGCCTCTCTTGATTTTTCTGCACCTGAAAAAAATGTATACGCATACAAAATGGAAGGATTGGATAAGAACTGGATTTACGCAAATTCTTCGAGAAGATTTGTTACCTATACTACTTTGCCACCCGGTGAATATGTATTCAGAGTTAAAGGCTCTAATAGTGACGGAGTATGGAATGAAACGGGGACTTCTATAACTATTATCATTCACCCACCGTTCTGGATGACGTGGTGGTTCAGAGGTTTAATATTACTATTAATTGCACTCGCTGTTTACTTATTATATAAGAAAAGAGTAAAAAGCTTAGAAGAAAAAAGGAAGGCTTTGGCAGAAAGATTAGAAGAAAAAACTAAACTCTCTGATGAATTGCAGAATGCTCTTTCACAGGTTGAGATGCTTAAAAACAGATTAGAGGCCGAAAATATTTACCTTCAAGATGAGATAAAACTCGAACATAATTTTGGAAACATCATTACTCAAAGTGATGAACTTAAAAAAGTACTCCATAAAGTTGAGCAAGTTTCCTCTACCGATGCAACTGTTTTAGTATTGGGTGAATCAGGAACTGGTAAAGAGCTTTTAGCCAGAGCAATCCATAATATCAGCAACAGGAGTGACAGACCACTTGTAAAAGTTAATTGTTCCGCACTCCCGGCAAATCTTATCGAGAGTGAATTATTCGGACACGAGAAAGGATCATTTACCGGTGCAACATCAAGAAAGATTGGAAGATTTGAATTGGCTGATGGAGGTACAATTTTCCTTGATGAAATTGGTGATTTGCCACTAGAGCTTCAACCTAAAATATTAAGAGTACTGCAGGAAGGCGAGTTTGAAAGAATTGGCAATCCTAAAACGATAAAGGTTGATGTTAGAATAATAGCTGCAACAAATCGGAACTTAAGCCAGGAAATTAAAAATGGAAATTTTCGTGAAGATCTTTATTACAGGCTGAATGTATTCCCAATAACTATACCTCCACTCAGGAAAAGAAAGGAAGATATTCCTCTTTTAGTTAATTACTTTGTAAATAATTTTAGTAAAAAAGTGGGGAAGAAAATCGATACAATTTCGCAAAGTATGATTGAAAAATTAACGGAATATAATTGGCCGGGAAATGTTCGTGAGCTCGAAAATATAATAGAGCGTGCAGTGATTACAATTGAAGGAAATAAGCTAACATTGAGTGAAGTATTACCTAAAGTAACTTCAACTATTAGTTCAGATGGAGAATCCAAAACACTTGAAGAAGTAGAGAGAGAACACATCATTAGAGTTCTAGAAAAAACCAACTGGCAAGTGAGCGGAGATAAAGGAGCAGCTAAAATTTTAGGAATGAAACGCACCACACTCGAAGCCAGAATGAAGAAATTAAACATCGAAAAAGGTTAAATAACTGCCAGCATTTTGGCATCTGACGATATATTGGCACCACACGATACTATTGCTTTAATCACCTTTAGCCCTCAGCAAACAACCTAACCGTTTATACTATATTAGAACCGTTCGCACCTTACCAAAGTAATTGGCAAACCAATTGTATTTCTTTTTTTAAGAGATCAAATACAAAGAATTCAAAAATGGATGATTTAATTAATTATAAGAAGAATGAAAAGAGGTTACTGACAGAAATCTCTACTAGCTGCAATCCTATACTGGTCGAAGTACGAGCTGAATGGAGTGGGGGATCTCATTTAATGGACTTAATAATTAACAAGATTGAAGAAGAGTTCAGGCACCAGATTAAAGTAGTAAGAATAGACTTTGAAGTTCACAAAGAATTGTTGAGCCAATTTGGAATAGAAAATGCTCCGGCACTTTTGCTTATAAGTAAAGGACAAATAATCGAAGTAATAAAAGAAACTTTATCACGAAAAAGTCTTGAACAAATTGTACGTAATCTAATAAACAGAAATGGTTCTTCAATCAGAGAAAAAAAATCCACTAATAGCTGAATTAATAAATAATAATAATTAACAAATTACCAGGAGGTAAATAAAATGAGGTATCTTAAGAAAACCCGACTTATTCTGGTTCCTATGCTGATATTGATTCTTTCTTCTGCACTATTTGCTACAGAACCACCAAAATCGGCAAAAAATGTTGCCAGTTCATATAACAATTTCACAGTCTTCACAAAGGATAAATTATCACTCATCGAAGACAATTTACTTACAGGAGTTAAATCAAAGAATTCCGGATTACAGACAAGCTGTGCCTATTTCCTTGGTGAGATGAAATCCAGTTCGGCTATGATTCCTCTTCTCAGACTTGCTAGAAACGGCGCGACAGAAGAAGCACGAATAATTGCTGGTCTCTCGTTGTATAAAATTCATTCAAAAATAGGGATGTACCAATTGAAAGGTATTTCGGAAAGAGATGAAAGTGAATTGGTACGTAAAGTATTCGACAGAATCTATAAGAAATACGTTAGCGACAATTACTCGTTTGAGGAAATGTAATTGGCACAATCAGCAAAGGAACAATAAAGATAAGGAGGAAGACAATGTCGAATCTGAGTAATGAAAGTATGGGTCAAAAAGAAAAAAAGAAATTCGTTTTGTTGATAATTCTTTTTTGCTCTGTACTGTTTTTTAATGAGGCAATTGCCCAAAATGTTCCTGTTTCTGAATTGACCCGTAATAAATATGCACTTCAAAACTTGAAATCAGCCTTATCATCCGAAAACTGTGGCATAAAACGAAGCGCTATTTATCTGATAGGAAAGCATAAAATTGCAGAAGGAGAAATTATTCTTGAAAAAATGCTTCGGACAGAGAAGGATCCCTGTTCAAGGATATTAATCACTCTTGTTCTACTGGAATTAAATGAACCAAAGGGGCTAGTTGCTCTTAAGGAACTTGCAAAGAGTGATTTAAAAGATGAGACAAAAAAATTAGCAACATTTACATTCAACGAGTACCTGATAAATGATCTGGAGTTCGGAGAAGAGAATCAAAAATAATATTGATTCCCAGGTAGGAATTATTGAAGAAGAACGAGAGGAGAGATGCGGGCTACAAAATCAGCTCATCTCTCCTATTTCTTTTATTTACCAATAATATTACTAAAGGGTTGTAGAGCTTTACATAAAAAAATACATTTATCTAACAATTAAGGAAAATCAAAATGAAGTTTTTTATAAACACTTGTGTTATTTGCATCCAACTAATATTTACCTACGTTGGCATTTATGCACAAGAAACAGTAACAGATTACGACGGAAACGTTTATAATACCATTGCTATAGGTGAACAGGTTTGGCTAAAAGAAAATTTGAAATCACTTCATTACAGTGATGGTACCGAAATTCCTGGAGTTGTTGCTTACAATAATGATGATAGTCTTGCAGAAATTTATGGACGGTTATATCCATGGGATGCTTCGATGAGAGATTCTACACAACCAGGAGTTCAGGGAGTGTGTCCTTGTGAATGGCATATTCCAACAGATCAGGAATGGAGCCAGTTGGAAAGTTACCTGGGCGGAGCCGCGATTGCCGGTGGAAAGATGAAAGACACAGGAACGACTTTCTGGAACGCACCAAATACAGGTGCTACTAACATCAGTGGATTTACAGGATTACCTGCAGGCGAATATGACGCTTATTATAATCCTAATAAATTCTGGCTATTGCATCTTGCCGCCGTGTTCTGGACTTCAACCCAGACAAATCAATCACAAGCATTAGAAAGGTATTTATCACACGACGATGCAGCTTGTGGAAGATTAGCTTGGTATAAAGTAATGAAATATTCAATAAGATGCATTAGCGACTCACCTGTAGAAATTAAGAATGAATCAATTAAAATTAATGATTACCAGCTTAATCAAAATTATCCTAATCCATTTAATCCTAAAACTATGGTTGAATATACTATTCCAGAACAGGGATTTGTTTCATTAAAGGTTTTTAATGTACTAGGAAATGAAATTTCAACTCTTATAAGTGGAACAGAGTCAGCAGGAAAACATTCTATAGAATGGGATGCTCAAGGTTTACCAAGTGGAATTTATTTTTATAAAATTCAAGCGGGGAATTTTACTGAGACTAAAAAGATGGTGTTAATGAAATAAGAAACACTAAAGCAATTTTTTTCAAAAATAGTTGGAGATACAATTATGTCAAAGAGAATAAAAATACTGAACAGGTGGCTAACTGCTATTTCAATATTGGTTTTTTGTGGCTGCCTTAAATTGGATTTTGCACAGCAACAAATTGATAATCTTGTGTTAGGGAAAACAATTGAAATTAATTCTAAAATCTTAAATGAAAAACGTGAAATTTTAATTTACACACCAGCTGGTTATGAAGAATCGAACATAAGGTTTCCAACACTTTACATAACCGATGGTGCAGAGAATTTTTTTATAACAACTGCCATAGTAAACTTTCTTTCCCGCAGCGGACAAATACCACGAATGGTCGTTGTTGGAATTCCTAATGTAAATAGAAATCGGGACTTATCACCATCTATTATACAGGGAACTTCTAGTCAGGGTGGGGGGAATAATTTTCTAAATTTCTTTCAAAAGGAATTGATCCCTTATGTTGATGAAAAATACAAAACAACTAACTACAGAATTCTTTTCGGCCACTCTTTAGGGGGTTTATTTGCCACTTATACAATGATTAGCAAGCCTGAATTGTTTAATGCTTTTATTGCGGCAAGTCCATATTTGGCGTATGATAATTGGTATGTCATCAACGAAGCAGAGTCAAAGTTGGCAGATCTTTCAGACTTTAAAGGACAACTATTTATTACATTAGGTAATGAACCTGCATATCATGAAAGTCTTGATAAATTTACTTCTTTACTTGAAGATAAAATAAAAACGCTAAGATGGGATTATCAAATATTTAGTGATGAAACACATGGTTCTATTCCTGTCATTTCTATATTAAAAGGTCTCAGATATATTTATTCTGATTTTCAACTATCAATGGAAACTGCCACACAAGGCCTTGAAGCTATCCTTGAACATTATTCAATTGTAAAATCAAAGTACGATTATATGGTAGATATTTCGGAAGCTACCTTTAATATTATCGGATACAGATTATTACAAAATGGAGAAATTGACAAAGCCATTGAGGTGTTTGAACATAATGTAAAACTTTATCCTGAGTCTGCTAATGTTTATGACAGTCTTGCAGAAGCATTAGAACAAACCGGAAGGACAAAAGAAGCTGTTGAAAATTATGAAACAGCAGTAAAAATCGGTAAAGAAATTAACGATCCTAATCTTGCAATATTTAAGAGAAATTTAGCAAGGATACAACAAGAATCAAATTAAATTTCGAAAAATGTTATAAGGTCTAACCGCTATTTCGATATTAAGTAACAAGGAATTTAAATTTTATCAAATTAGATTATCATAAAAAAAAAGATGAAGAGGCACAAAAAGAAAATGCTATCAATAAAGTAAAAGGATAAAGCTATGACAAAGAATATAAACATAAGTAAAATTGTTCTTATAACAATTATACTAATATTCAATAATTCGGTTATAAATTCACAAAGCAATAGTAATAGTAATAGTAATAGTGAAACTATAAACTTCATAGAACATAATGTTACAACCAATTTCGATAGAGTTTCCGGGCTCTTTATAGCAGATATTGATAATGATAATGATCAAGATATCATCGGTGCGGCAATTAATGACAATGAAGTTGCGTGGTGGAGAAATGATGGTGGCAATCCAATACAGTGGACAAAAGAGGTAATTGATGATAACTACGGTGGTGCTATTTATTTATGTGCTGAAGATATAAATGGTGATGGTCACCTTGATATCATCGCTACTGCTGCAATTGCTCACAAGGTTTGCTGGTGGAGTAATAATGGAGGAGTTCCAATTCAATGGACTAAACACTTAATTGTGTCAAATTACACGGAGGCCCATGGTATAATTGCAATTGATCTCGATAAAGATCAGAAAATGGATATTTTATCTACAGCAGCAGCATTAAATAAAATTACCTGGTGGAAGAATGAAACTGGAACAGGATTAGATTGGATAGAGCAGACAATTGATAATAACTTTAATTATACTCAGTCTATTAGCGCAGGTGATTTTAACCTCGATGGTAATACCGATATTGTTGCTGCAGCATTATATGCAAATCAGATTGCTTGGTATCAGAATGATGGAGGTAATCCGATTCAATGGACAAAGCGAACAATTTCAAACAATTTTAGTATGGCACATTCAGTTGAAGTCTGTGAAATTAATGGTGATAGTTTACCTGATGTGTTAGGTGCAGCATACGGAGCAAATGAAATTGCATACTGGCAAAATATAGGAGGTAATCCTGTAATGTGGGAAAAACATTCGATCGACAATTCTTATTCGGGGTCTCTTGAAGTTTGTGCAGCTGATATTGATAATGATGGTGATATCGATGTAGCTGCTACAGCAGGAATTGGAGGGGAAGTTGCTTGGTGGTCGAATGAAGGTGGATATCCCATTCAATGGGTACAACATATTATAGCATCTAATTTTTATGATGCGTGGCCGCTTTCTTTAGCTGATATCGATAGTGATGGTGACGTTGATGTTGTTGCCGGCTCCAGCAGTTTAGACGAAATAAGATTTTGGGAAAATTCGTTAATTACTTCTGTGGAGGGAAATTCAAAGAACCCTGTGCCAGGTCAATTTGAATTATTTAACAACTTTCCTAATCCATTTAATCCTAAAACGACAATTCGTTATACGCTATCAGCATCGGATGTAGTTTCGATAAAAGTTTTTAATGCTTTAGGGAATGAAATAAAAATTCTTCTGAACGAAGAAAAACAAGCTGGGAGTTATGACGTCGAATGGAATGCTGATGGTTATTCCAGTGGAATATACTTTTACTCAGTAGCAGCCGGGAATTTCAGAGAAACTAAAAAAATGATACTGATAAAATAATTACTCATTTGATCATTCTAATAAGGTTCCTGTCAATGAACATGGATTCTGATTTAATAAGTCTTATTAGAGTTGTAAAACAAAACTGGAAATTATCTATAATAAATAAAAAGCAGATTCTTTTGAGAGTAGCATTGAATTTGGTTAACGATGATTTCAATCTACGCCATTATTATATCAGTTAGTTTTCTCTGTGATCAATTTATTAAGGAGGATCATTAATGAAGAATTATTTACCTATACTAATTTTTATTTATTTGGCAGCAAAATTATTGTACCCACAGAGTATACAATTTGAACAACACACTGTTGATTTAAATTTTGCTGGAATTCAATACGTGAAAATCATTGACATTGATGGTGATGATGATCTGGATATTATAGGTGGATCGGAAATTACACCATATTCTTCGAGCCTTGGTCTTGCATATTGGAGAAATGACGGAGGTGATCCAATTAACTGGATGAGGTTTTTTATTGACAGTTCTTTTATACATGTAATGTCAGTAGATGCAGCATATATTGATGCTGATACTAATCTTGATATCGTTGCAAGTTCCTGGCAACTGAACCAGGTTGCATGGTGGAAAAGCAGTGGGAATCCTGAGACGGGTTGGACCAAATACATAATTAAATCAGGGTACACAAATACACATGATGCTAAATGCGCTGATATTGATTTGGATCAGGATACAGATGTCATTACTGTTAATTCTGCTCCCGGCAGTGTAGATATTTGTTACAACCAGAATATAATTCAACCCTCCTGGAATTATTTTCAGCTCGATCCTGGTTTTTCATCCGCAAAGTCAGTATTAGTGACAGATCTTGATCTAGACGCGGATCTGGATATTATAGGAACTGCTGACGGTGTAAATGATATTGTTTGGTGGGAGAATACCGGTAATAATTCTCAGGTCTGGTTGAAGAGAATTATTGAAAATAATTTTGTCGGGACTTCATTTGCGGATGTTATAGATATGAACGCTGATTCCAAATTAGATATTATAGCAACTGCCTGGTCCTCCAATGAAGTAGCTTATTGGATATGTGATGATCTTCAGTCAAACTTATGGATAAAAAATATAGTTACCTCTAGTTTGCCAGCACCTTCGAGAGCATTTGGGTGTGATTTCGATATGGATGATGATATTGATATAGTGGTCGTATGCAAAATTCCAGGCAAACTATCTGTTTTTATAAACGATAACTTTAACTGGAATGAACAAGTATTGTATTCAAATTTTGCTGGGGGATCAGCACTGGCGGTAGAAGACCTTGACGAAGATGGTGATGATGATATTATTGCTGGTGCTGGTATACTCGGTGACTTATACTGGTGGGAAAATAAAATAATCAATACATCTCTTAAAGATGAAGAAAATTTGCTGCTTCATTTTGGTTTGGAACAAAACTATCCCAACCCGTTCAACCCATCAACGACAATAAGTTATTCAGTTCCAAAAATGGAATTTGTAACGCTTAAAGTATATGATGTTTTAGGAAATGAAATTGAAACTTTAATCAACGAAGAAAAACCTGCAGGTATTTATGAGGCTGAGTTTAATGCAAACAATTTACCAAGTGGCATCTATTTCTACATACTGCAAGCAGGACAAATTATTGAAACTAAAAAGATGATGCTGTTGAAGTAAGTAATTAATGATATTAAAGGAATTCCAAATATTTTCTGTAATTATATTGATGATCTATTCACCATTAATAAATGGATTTTGCTCTGATAGCATTATTTCTATTGATAATAAATACAGATTAATCAAGCTTCACTATGAAAACTTAAGCGGTGAAAAAGGATTAACTACTTTCTTCTATAATGAAAAAGGGATAATGCATAAAGCCCTTTGGGAGCTACTTGATGGGAGTAGAAGTTCTGATAATTATTACACATACAATGAGGAAGAAAACTTAATTAAGAAGTACCGCAAGTTTTCAGATGGTATTACCTCAACCCAAATATATGAATATGATGAAAATGGGAATTTAATTTCAGAGCATTTTAATAGATCAGATG
>Ga0307423_1000864_pt1 | contig 19505 bp, 20 predicted proteins | sample SalMarWE160310MG_FD_202154 | JGI IMG/M metagenome (GOLD analysis project Ga0307423, IMG submission 202154) | Salt marsh sediment microbial communities from the Plum Island Ecosystem LTER, Massachusetts, United States - WE1603-10 | ecosystem: Environmental > Aquatic > Marine > Intertidal zone >...
TTATAGGTGGGGAGCACACTGTAACGTTGGGTGCCATGAAGGGGTTAGGCGATAGAGCTGAGAAGACGGCGCTTGTGAGTTTTGATGCGCACTTGGACTTGCGGCGGGAGTGTTTGGGGTTGACGCTTTCGCATTGCACGTTTATGCGGGTGATTAACGAGGAAGTAAAACCCGCGAAAATTGTTGAGGTGGGTACAAGAGCGGTGTGTAAAGAGGAGTTGGGTTACGCTGACGGTTCTGGAATACCGTTTTTCTCGGCGCGGCAGATACGCGAGGAAGGTGCAGCGCAAATCGTTCAGGATCTTAAGGCGGAGCTTGAGCCTTACGAGAACGTTTATTTGACGGTGGATATAGATGTGCTTGACCCTGCGTTTGCGCCTGCGGTTCAGAATCCTGAGCCAGAGGGACTGGACACTTGTACGCTGTTGGATATTGCTTGTGGGTTGTGTGATCGTCGTGTGGTTGGGTTTGATGTTGTGGAGGTTGCGCCTGTTTATGATCAGGGCGTTTCGGCGGTTGCGGCGGCTAAAGTTGTTTTTGAGATGCTGTGCCAGCTTGAAAGGTCGCGTAAGGGGCAATCGGAATGGAAGAAATAAAAGACTACTATGACGAGAAGTCGGAAAGTTACGGCAAGGTTTTTGATGCTTTGTACTTCAGGGTTTATGATGCGGTTACGTGGCGGTTTTTGGAGCCTTATGTTCCTGTTGCGTCTGGTGCTGTGGTTCTTGATGCTGGCGGTGGGACTGCGCGTTGGGCGATTCGTATGGCGGAGAAGGGTTGCAGGGTGGTTTTGATGGATTCTTCCGAGAAGATGTTGCGTGCTGCCGCCGAAAGGGTGGAGGAGAACGGTCTTCAGCACCGAATTACTTTGAAGCGGGGTGACATGGCAGAGACGGGTTTTGCGGATGAAAGTTTTGATTTGGTTCTTTGTGAGCATGCGTTGTTTCTTTTCAGGGAGCCTGATGTTGCCATTCGGGAGTTGAAGCGTGTTCTTAAGAGGGATGGGGTGTTGGTGGTTTCGGCGCAGAACCGTTACGTTCAAGCGTTGTCTTCGATAGCGGGGAAACCGCGTGTGGACAACGTTGAGCGAGCTTTCAAGGTGCTAGTCAATCAGGAGCATGAGTGTATGACTAAGGACGGGAAAGTCAAGGTTTACACGTGGACGCCACAGGAGTTCCGTGAGATGCTGGAGCGGAACGGGTTGCGAGTGGAGAAAATGGTGGGAAAAGTGGCGACCATGCCTTTACGCGTAAGACAAGAGTTCTTCATGGAAAAAAATCACCCAAAAGAACTATACGACAAGCTGCTGCAGTTTGAGCTTGCGTTATGCGAAAAACCAGACGCTTTGGCGTTGGCAGGACACCTGCAAGCAACAGCCTTCAAACTCTGATGCGCTTGGAACAGTCTATAGCCCCCCCTTATAAATACTGAACTGCATGGAATTCTGCAGGTTACAGGCTTCAACATGCTATTGGTTGTTTTCTGCGGCAATACGGTAGACCCCCTATAGTTTTTTTGCGGCATCTGCCATTCAGCTTCCGCCGTGTTCTTTTTGTTTTTTAACATGCTATTGGCGTCTGAAAGCGGCAATAGCGACCTACCCCCCTCCCCCTTTTCTGCAACGAATTCCTATTAGGATCCAAATATGTTCGTGTTGTTTTCTGCAATGTTTCAGCTGTTTTCCGCGGCGAAGGCGTTTTACCGCCTGTTTTTTGCGCGGGTGACCCCCTACTGGTTTCTGCAATGAACCTCTAATAGGCCCTATTAGGCTCCAAATATGCTGGTGTTCCTGTGAATTCGGGCGTAATTAGAATAGCCCGCGACTTAATTCAAGCTGACTCTCTGGCTTCCACCTCCAACGGACAGGAGGAAAACAGCCCCTTAAGAACCCTCACGAAATTCACCAATTTACCAATTAACCAAGAAAATCACTAAAACAAAAATCTTGGATTAAAATTTATTCTTCTCTCTCTTGTACACGTGCGTGTGCGCTCCCGCCCGCGCGTGCGTCCGTACCCTGTCTGTCACTCACTGTCAGTCTCACTCACCAATCTGTCTCTATCACTCTGTCGCGCATAAGCTAAATATGATAAAATACATCCGAAATTGGTTTCCAAAGTAGCCCGCAACACCTTTATTAATGAAGTTATTATATCCCGAAGGAGGCTCGAGCCATGGATTTCTTTGACCTTATGAGTATCTCACACCGCTATATGGAGATACTAAATCCTTCTACGTCTGAAAAAATCATCCAACTCGGCAAACTGCTCAAGTTGAAAAAAGGTAGTCGAGTTATCGACTTCGGTTGTGGTTGTGCCGAACCTCTCACTCTCTGGGCTGAGGAATTCGGTATCACCGGTATTGGCATAGATATATCCGGGGATTTCTGCGACTGGGCTAGGGATAAGCTGGTCAAGAGAGGGTTGTCGGGTCAAATCGAAATCGTATGCTCCCCCGCGGCTGACTACGTGTTCGAAGAGGGGGCTTTCGATGCCGCAACATGTATTGGGTCAACTTTTGTTTTTGGCGGCTTCCAGCAGACAATCCAGGCGATGAAGCGGGCCGTGCATCAGAATGGCCGCCTCGGCATCGGTGAAACTCACTGGCTTAGCAATCAGGTACATCCGGAATATGCCCAAAAACAGACAACTACCCACACGGAACTAGAACTGGCCCACTTTACCCGAAGCGAAGGCTTTGAACTCGAATACATCATCCGTTCCAGCCGCGATGACTGGGACAGGTACATTTCGGATAGTTGGTATGGACTGATACGTTGGCTTGAAGAAAACCCCAACCACCCTGATCATGAACAGGTATTCAAACACTTCCGTGCTGACCAGGATGATTATTTACAGTTCCAAAGTCAATATATGGGCTGGGCTATGTACTGCCTCACTTACATGAAATCTCATTCAGTGCAATAAGCAGGATTGCCTGTCTGCAGTAAGCACGCGCTCAGAAATTGTTGTCGTGAAATGTTCTTATTTTCTGCATGCTATTGGCGTTGAAAAAGAGCAATATTGACATTACCCCTCGTTTTTCTATGCGTGTTATCTTCGTTGTGCTTGTGGTGTTGCGGTTTGCTATGGGTTTTTTATGGCGTTTACGGTTGTTTTCAGTAGGAGTTGGGCTGCTTCTTGGGAAGGCCAGCCTCCGACGCCGCAGTCGGGTCCTGTGAACGTCATGTGGTCGCCGTATTTCTGTTTAGCTGAGAGGTACCGTTTCCTTATCACTTCTCGGTTTTCAACTAGTTGTTCTGCTGTTGGTTTTGGTATGCCGTTGTCGTTGAGTTCCGCCATGATTGAGCCTATGTCGGTTCTTGAAACGCCTACGCGTATCTGCTTGTCCGCGTCCGCCAGCATCTTGCGTGAGACGTTTTCGATATTTTTCGGTGACGCCGCGTACTCAAAAGATAACACGTCAATGTTTTCCACTTCCAACAAGTCTGGCAGCCTCGCCGTTGAATGCAGGTGAACCTGCCGCACGGCACCTTGAAAATCAAACGCTTTCTCCAAAACCTCGGTTATTACGCCGCTTTCAGCGGTTAAGTTCAGGAACCCAAAGCTCGGCTCATCTATGGAGACCACTTCGGTTTTGACGTACTTGGAGTCTAAAATGGAGTTTTTAGCGAAGCGCCGTATGGTCTCCGCGAAGCTTTCCAGCACGTCACTGTACGCTGTTGTTCCCACCTCACTCAAATACTGCTCTAACGGACCAAAAAGGGACACGCGCAAAGGAATCTTTCCATATTCTTCGCTGAGCGCTTTCGCTTCCTCGTTGATTAACCATACTTCAGGCAGAACCGCTTGTTTTTCCTCAACCAAGAAAGAGCCATCAGCCATCGCCTTGTGGATAACGTCGCCCACCTGTTTGAGTCCATCATACTGTTGAGGATAGTTAACAACATCCAGTCCCACGCTGAGTTTTCTCTTGAAAGCATCCACCGTGACCTGACAGAAATTCTTCAGCAGAAACGGGTCTTTTCTAACGTCCCTTCCGTCAACTATGGCTTCTCGTGCAAGCTGATATGCCTTGTTGAATGTTTCCCTGTCCACTTCAGCGGGCAGCGGAAAACTCCCAATGTCGTCAACTAACGGCTCCATGAAACTATTATTATCTGGCGCCTTCTTTTAAGGCTGTAGCCACACGTCTTTTGTGTCTCCGTAAAACTAAAGAACCTCAACACTGTTGGAATAGTGAAATTGGTATCTGCCATGTCTGAGTCTTGTGTATTCTGCAAAATAACGGCGAAAAAAGCTCCTGCACACGTAGTTTACGAGGATGACAAGGTAATTGCGTTCATGAGCATCCAACCCATAAACGTGGGTCACACGCTTGTTGTGCCCAAAAAACATTACGAAAACATTTACGAGATTCCAGAAGAAGACGTAGCGTACCTGTATAAAATCGTGAAAAGAGCTGCGCATGCCGTAAATAAAGCAGTGAACGCTGAAGGCATAAGAATCGTTCAGAACAACGGCGAAGCCGCTGACCAAGTTATATTTCACATGCACGTTCACATAATCCCCATGAACAAAGGCCGCCACGGCGTGCATTATCCAGAAAGCCGAGATGCAGAAGAGTTAGAAGATGACGCCAGAAAAATACGCCAGTTCATGTGAACACCGGTTTTCAGGGATGCCTTATCTTCACAAAGCTTCTATCAGAGGAGATTGGTGCATGTTTTTGATGCAAAATTCTGGGCGGAACTTGTCTGATTGCCGCTTTGACAGGGACACCTATAAAAGAGGGAAAAGCCATTTGCTAAACTGCAAAAAGCGGGAGAAACATGACTGAAGAACCTAACAAGAGTGAAGCCCCCCTTCCAGAGAAACTTCTCTTTGATGACCCGATGAATTTTCCGTTCCACGCCGCTTATGTTGTTTATTCCGAACTGTTTGACAACATAATCGACGCTGACGCCCGAGCGGATTTAAACAGGAACATTGAGGCTTTGAAGGATAACAAGATAGACCCTGAAACGTTTTACAGGAACATCGCGCACCACCGAAAAATGGGACCTGACCAACACCGCGAAAGGTTTTCCCTGCAAACTCAGAGAAAAAGAGACTGGCGCAAGAAAGCTCAAAGACAAGACAGAATAAAAAGACACAAGAAATAAACCGCGATTTCTCGGCGGTTTACTTTCCTTATGAGATTATTGATTCGACAGTGAGGTTCAGCACCACTTCTGAGATGTCACTGGCGTATTCTGCGGTTCTGCGGATGCTTTCTATTATCAGCCGCACGTGCGGGGCTTCTTCAACATCCACCGTTTGAGCAGAAGCAACCGCTTCTTTCTCTATTGAAATAATGTCGCTTGTTTTTTCGACTATGCTTTCTGCAAGGGCGTAATCTTGCCTGAAAAGTGCTTCTATGGCGGTTTCAAACATCGAAACGGCTAGGTTGCTCATTTTTTCAAGTTTTTCAATTGTTTCTGGGTCTAACTTGTTTTTTATCAGCAAAACGTTGTCTGCGATGCGGGCTGCGTGGTCGGCGGTTCTCTCCACAGACTTTGTTACTAAACGGTAGCCCAGGCAGTCACGGGCGTTTTTCAAGCCTATTTCTTTTATTATGCGGGGGTTCTGTATTGCAGTTTTAAGTTGTCTGACTATGTACAGGTTGAACCTGTCTACTTCGTTGTCTGTAGTGAGCACCTCTTTGGCGTGTTGCCTGTCAAGCTCTTTCAAAGCGGTTATTGCGTCCCGCTGCATCGACGCCGTTATTATACTCATTCTCCTCAACGCGCTCTGAACAGAAAGCTCAGGATAACTCAATAGAACCTGCAACGTTAATTCTTGTGGGGTGTCGGTTACTATTTCAGTTCCAACAAGCATGTGGCGGGAAAAAGTTTTCAGCTCATGCCTCTGTTTCGTAGATAACTGTTTTTGTCTTTCGGCTCTAATCCGAATCATGTTGTAGCCTACGAGATAGGTTGAAACCGTTTTCCTGATTATCAACTCTGGTGAATCCTTAAGATTGACTTTTATTGTGGCTTCGTCGCGTTCCTGCTGTATTGCTGTTTCCGTAGGTATAATTGATAACAAGCCGCCTTCTTCTTCGCGGAGCTTTATGACACTTCCTTTTTTAAGTTGGTTTTGATCTATCCACCGCTTAGGCAACGATATTATGTACGTTGAGCCGCCTGTGAATTGCAGCTTTCTTGTTTCCTCAGTGACTTTCGACCGTATCAATCTAAATACCACTTTATATTTCTTGAAGTGACTGTATTAAAAATAGGTTGTCTATATAGTATATATATTCTATTGTGGCGTGCAAATTTCAGTGATAACCGGCGTAACATCAACAACGGTAAAACTCGAAAAGAATTGCGAGAGGTGCTATGTCGTGGGTCTAAACTTACAATTTAATGAAAAGGCACCTATACCTGGGAAATTGAGCTAAATTATTGCTGATTATAGTATATAGTTGGAGTAGTTTTTGCTTTAAGATATTGAATTTGATGATGTCTTTGAGTCGTTTTTGGTTCTATTTATTCTATATAGTTTATGAAGTATATTCATATAACCAAGTATAGAGGTCATATGTGTAAAGAGGAAAAATCATGGAAACCAAATACAAAATCATCGCAATAGTACTAATCGCCGTTATCGTAGGAGGAGTAGGATACATCCTCCTGTCTCCACCTTCCAGCGTAATCCTTAGCGGTTCAGGAGCAACTTTCCCAGTACCACTGATTGATGCAATGGCAACTGAATACGGCACAGTCAAACCAGACGTTCTCGTGGGCTATGAAGGCATAGGCAGCGGAGGTGGCATATCTGCACTCCAAGCCAAAACCGTAGATTTCGCAGGCTCAGATGCACCCTTAAGCGCAGCTGAAAGAGAAATAACACCCAATACACTTCACATACCTGAAACTATCGGCGCCGTCACCGTGGCATACAACATACCTAACGTGGCTACAGGGCTTCACCTAACAGGTCAAATAATCGCTGACATTTTCCAAGGAAAAATAACAAACTGGAATGACGCCGCAATACAAGACATTAACCCCGACATAACGCTACCAGACCATGCCATAGTTGTAGCTCACCGATCCGACGGCTCTGGAACAACATTCATCTTCACAGGCTACCTCAGTGTCGTCAGTGACGACTGGGCTAACACAGCAGGACTCGGACAAGGAAAATCAGTTGAATGGCCAGTCGGGCTCGGCGGAAACGGCAACTCTGGCGTCGCACAACTTGTTCAAGACACAGAATATTGCATCGGATACGTTGAATTGGCTTACGCGTTGGAAAACAACATGTCGGTGGCAGCCATCCAGAACCCTGCAGGCAACTATGTATCGCCTTCACTTGAGACCACAACGGAAGCAGTGGCAGGCAAAGCACAACAAGGACTCCCCGCTGGAGACGCAAGCTGGTCTGACGTAAACGTTCTCAACGCCCCCGGTGAACAAGCCTACCCCATAGTGAGCTTCACCTACTTGCTCGTGTACAAAGAACTCAAAGTTATCCCAGGAATGACAGAAGCTAAGGCAACAGCGCTCGTTCAATTCCTTTGGTGGGTCGTTCACGACGGTCAGCAACTGGGTCCAGACCTTGAATATGCACCACTGCCAAGCAACGTAGTACAAATAGACGAAGCGTCTATCCAATCAATCACTTTCAACGGACAACAACTGCCAACCACTTAAAAGCAGTAGGAAAGTGCAAATCATCACCCAAAAACCTTTTTTTACTAAAAACAATCCACTGAACATAAGGGCAAAGGAAATTCGGGATGCACTGGAGATTAACCGGAGATAACATTTTCAAGACGTTGGCTACTGTTCTCGCCGCCTCTGCTGCCTTCATCCTTTTAGTGACCGCGATAACACTCCTCAACGGCTCTCTGCCCGTTTTTCAACGGTTCGGCTTCAGCTTCTTCACGGGAACACAATGGCAAGGAAACGTAATAGGCAGCGAAGTATTCGGAGTACTCCCCTACCTCCTCGGAACTCTGGTTACCTCAGCCATTGCTCTCCTAATAGGCGTGCCCATAAGTTTAGGCATAGCAATTTTCCTTGTAGAAATGGCTCCAAAAACCTTGAAAGTGCCTGTTTCGTTCCTTGTGGAGCTACTTGCCGCCGTTCCCAGCGTCATCTACGGCCTCTGGGGGCTCTTCGTGCTGCGCTTCTGGGTTCTCAACTACATCGAAAAACCCATTTCAGCCTCTTTAGGGTGGATTCCCATATTCAGCGGAACCCCCTTCGGACTCGACATTTTAACAGCAGGAATCATCTTAGCTATTATGATAATACCAACAGTCTCGTCAGTCACAAGAGAGGTCATCCAAGCAGTTCCCAACTCAATCAGAGAAGGCGCTTACAGCATAGGAGCAACCAAATGGGAAGTAATCAGACACTGGGTACTAAGCTACGGACGTTCTGGAATCTTCGGCGCAGTGATTTTAGGGCTGGGCAGAGCGGTGGGCGAAACAATGGCAGTTACCATGGTCATAGGCAACTCCATAGGACCTAAAGCGGTGCCCACCTCTCTCTTCAATGCTGGCCAGACTATGTCCTCTCTTATCGCTAACGGCTACTTAGAGGCGTCTCCCGCATCTCTTGAGCTGCCTGCTTTCATAGCCGTTGGGTTTACCCTGCTTTTGCTGGGTCTTCTCATAAACGTAGTAGCGCACGTTATGGTGACGCGTGTGCTGAAAATTAAGGGAGGCGCCGTGGAGTAATGGATAATTACTCTTTTAGAAAGTTCAAGAACAGGCTGTTTTTGATACTCAGCATGATATGCGTAATTGTAGCCCTCATACCTTTGCTGAGCATTCTCATCGAAGTTATCATAAGAGGCGCTTCGCAAATAAACCTGCAATTTCTATTTTCCGTCAACGGAATCGGTCCTGCAATACAGGGCACCCTGATCCTGATAGGGCTTACCAGCCTTATCGGTATACCGATTGGCATCATGTCAGGTATCTACCTGTCAGAGTACGGTAACAACAGGTATGCCAGCTGGATGCGAACGTTCAACGACCTGCTGACGGAGTTTCCTTCAATAGTAATCGGAATAACTGTATCTGTTGTGTTGGTGATTGGCATAATAGGCAGTTTCTCCGCCATAGCAGGAGCGGTTGCACTCTCCTTTATGCTTATTCCCATTGTCGCGAGAACTACGGAAGAATCCCTGAAGTTGGTGCCTAACTCGGTGCGCGAAGCGTCAATGGCGTTGGGTGTCTATCGATGGAAAACCATACTCATGGTTGTTTTGCCTGCTGGAAAATCAGGTTTGATAACTGGTGCTCTTCTCGCAGTGGCCAGAATCGCAGGCGAAACAGCACCGCTGATAATGACGGTCTTGGGCAGCAGGTACTTTTTCCAAGGGCTTTTCGAGCCCATGGCTTCTCTTCCCATAATGATTTGGAGAAGTGCTCTTCAGCCTTCTGCTGCGGTTCAAGCTCGGGGGTGGGGTGCAGCTTTGGTACTGATTTTAATAGTGTTAAGCCTTAATATCGGCGTTAGATTAGCCAGCAGAGGTCGAATACGCAAATGAAGATGCCCTGGACAAAAAAATCTACCAACGAAACTGAGGCGACATCCGTTGAGGAAACGGTGCTGACCAGCGAGAAAATGCAAAGCGTGAACTTGAACGCTTGGTTTGGCGAAAAACAAGCCTTGATAGACATAAATCTGCCAGTGAAAGCTAACGCTGTCACCGCCATAATCGGTCCTTCTGGATGTGGAAAATCCACGCTTATTAGGTGTTTCAACAGGATGCATGAGCTGGTGCCTAACGCTAGAATGTCGGGGAAGGTTCTTCTTGATGGAAAAAACATTTACGCGAGCGACGTGGACCCCGTGTTAATCCGCAGAAGAGTTGGTATGGTTTTCCAGAAGCCAAATCCGTTTCCCACAATGTCCATTTACGATAACGTGGCAGCCGGGTTGAAACTGTCAGGGGTGAAAAAAGGGCGTAACCTTGACGAAATCGTGGAGCGGAGCCTTAAGCAGGCAACGTTGTGGGATGAGGTGAAGGATGACCTTAAGAAGTTTGGGACTAGCATTTCGGGCGGTCAGCAGCAGCGGTTGTGTATTGCGCGGGCGATTGCTTTGGAGCCTGAGGTTATTTTGATGGATGAACCGTGTTCGGCGCTTGATCCTATAGCTACAGCTAAGATTGAGGAGTTGATTGTTTCGCTTAAGCGTGATTATACTGTGGTGATTGTTACGCATAACATGCAGCAGGCTGCGCGTGTCTCTGACTTTACGGCTTTTATGTATCTAGGGAAGCTTGTGGAGTTTGGCGATACGGATGGTATTTTTGAGGACCCGAAGAATGAGTTGACGGAAAAATACATAACTGGGAAATTTGGTTAGGTGAATGGTATGGTTAGGCTTTTAGATAGAGGTTTAGAGCAGTTGACCGTTATGGTCTATAAGAGCGGTGAGATAGCTAAAAGTGCTATAAACATGGCCATCAGCGGCTTTATGAACGGTAAAAACGCAATGGATGATGTGCGTGACCTTTCAGATGTTCTCAACTCCATGACTGTGGAAATTGAAAACAAAGCTTTCGAATTGATAGCTAAGTATCAGCCTGTAGCGTCTGACCTGAGAATAATTAACTCTTACATGAAGGTAGCATACGACTTTGAAAGGTATGGCAGATACGCTTGGGACATCTCTTTCACTCATAAGAAACTGGGTGAGTTGTGTGAGTGCACTGTTGGTTCGGATTTGATGTCGAAACTGGCTGAAAAAGTTTCTTTAATGGTCGGTAAAAGCGTGGAAGCGTTGAGACAGCAGGATGCGGAGTTGGCTAAAACTTTAGCAGACACTGAAAATGAGGTTGACGAGCTTTATTTCAAGTATCTGGACCAGCTTTCCAAGTCGCGTGTCCAAAACAAAGCTGTCATGTGCAACCTTCTATTGTCACGGTACTTGGAAAGAATAGCAGATCACACTACATACGTTGGCGAAGCAGTAGTTTACATAGCTACTGGCGAAAAAATAAGCCTGCGATAGCTTTTGCAGCTCCTTTCTGGGTTATGTGGTCCTCTAATGTGATTTTTTTCTATAGCCCCCTTATTTAAAGGTGGAAACGCGGGTTGAACTGAAGTTCAGGTGGCAGATTTTTGCCAAATCTTAAATATTCTTTACAATTATAGGGTCGTTTGGATGGGATTTGACTGTGGAACGCTTCGGGTTAGTTTTTGTTTTATCGTTTTTGCTTCTGTTCACCGTGTTTAGTGTTTGGAATGTTGCGTTGGTTAGAGGCGCCGAATTTATCACCATAAACGCTGACGGCTCGGTCAGCGGCACATCTAGCATTGTAAGTGGAGATAATACCACGTACACTTTCACTGGCAACATCACTGGTTATATTACAGTTGCCAGAAACAACATAATTATTGACGGCGCAGGCTACACGCTTGAAGGCGCAGGCGACCAAGAAGATAATGGAATCTTCTTGTCTGGAATAACAAACGTAACCATCAGGAGCACGCGAATCGTAAATTTCGAAGTTGGCGTCTGGCTCTTCGCGTATTCTAACAATAACACTGTTACCGAAAACACTTTCGTAGACAACGATTTTCCCATCGAAATTTCCGTGTCTTCCTATAACACTGTTAGCGAAAACGTCCTGACCGACAACGATAATGGGATCTGGCTTGACACTGCTAACGGTTATGGCGGGGTTTCTTCTCACTATAACCTTATCAGCGGAAACAACATAACACTAAGTTTCTGGGATGCCATCGCGCTCGCTAACGGCGCCTCCAACAACACTATCATCGGCAACAACGCTGTAAACAACCAGTATGGCATCACCATAGGCAACTTATGCTGCGATAACATTGTTAGCGGAAACTTCGTAGATATGAGCGAGTCTGGATGGGGTATCAGAATCGAGTATCATGGCTACCGAAATGTCATAAGTGAAAACAACATAAGAAACACTGGTTATGGCTTCGACTTTTTTAGAGCATCTTACAACAATATTAGCGGAAACAATGTAGCAGACAGCACTTACGGTGTCAACTTCTACGAATCTCCTGACAACAAGTTTTGGCACAACAACTTCATAGACAACACCCAACAAGTCGATAGCGATGGCTACACTAATGTTTGGGACGATGGGTACCCTTCAGGAGGGAACTACTGGAGCGATTACGCGGGTTCAGATGCAAACGGTGACGGAATCGGAGATACAGCTTACACAATTGATGCAAACAACACTGACAATTATCCGCTTATGGCTCCGTTTGGTTCTCCAGTTGAGAAGTCTTTCCCCATTAATGTTGACGGGACTGACTACGTTGTTACGACAATTAGCAATTCCACCGTGTCGGATGTGAGTCTTAATGTGACTTCGAAGAAACTCAACCTCAACGTGACTGGTCCTTCTGGCACAACCGGCTTCTGCAACATCACTGTTCCAGCGGAGTTGATGTCTGGTGACTTCACGCTTTACTTGGACGACGCGGTGCTGATTGAGGGCGTGGACTACGTTAAATCATCTAACGCCACGCACTACGTGTTCAGCGTCACCTACGCGCACAGCAGCCACCTAATCGAGATAGCTTCAACAGACGTTGTGCCCGATTTTGCAGCTTGGCTGTTCCTGCCCTTCTTGCTGTCGGCAACGTTGTTGGGGTCTGCTCTCAGGAGAAAACTGAAAAACCAACGAAAACCTGTTTGAAACCACAGCAGAGCGACAACTCTTCATTTTTCTTTCTAGTGTTTGGTCACATGTTTACAGCCGTTTTTTTACTTAGTTTGAGGGCTTTCTCTGCGTTCCTTGTGGTAGCTTCCGCCAAGTCATCCACACTTATGCTTCTCAAGTTTGCGATTTCTTGGGCAATCATGGGCAAAAAGCTTGGCTCGTTGCGTTTTCCTCTAACCTCTTGTGGTGCAAGAAAGGGGCAGTCTGTTTCGAGAAGCATGTTTTCCAGGTCTATCCACTTGGCAATTTCGCGGAGTTCACGGTTCTTGGGGTAGGTGACGGTTCCGTTGAACCCGATTTTAAAGCCTAACTCTATGCATTGCTGAGCCATTTCTTTGCTTCCTGAAAAACAGTGCATTACCCCCTTGATTTTCCCCTTGAATCTGGAGAGAGTCTGGAGAATGTCGTCGTGGGCGTCTCGGTCATGAACCACAACTGGCAACCCAAGTTCTTCAGCTAACGCAAGCTGGGCTTCAAACGCCTGCCTCTGCACTTCCATGGGCGACAAATTCCTATAGTAATCAAGCCCGATTTCACCTACCGCCACAACTTTCGGGTTCCCCGCAAGCTCCCTAAGTTTATCCACGACTTTCTTGTTTAGCGTATTAGCGTCGTGAGGGTGAATACCAACAGTTGCGTAGAGTCCCGCGTGTTCTTCAGCAAGCTTGACGCCTTTCAAACATCCAGCCAAATCAAAGCCAATATTCACTATGCGCGTAACCCGCTTCTCTTTTGCCCTCCCCAAAACAGCCTTCATATCGTTGTCAAAACTTCTCCACTGAAGGTGAGCATGACTATCCACAAACATTTCGTCCATTATAATGCTGCCTCGCCAATACTGCAATATAATGCCAAATAAAAACATGCCAAGTTTAAAGATGTTTAGTGTTTGCGTTTCTTGAAGTAAATGAGGAAAACAGCAAAAATAACAACAGAGATTATTTTCTTTTGATGAGATAAAGTAGCAATCCTAAACCAGCACCTAACACTGCTATTGTGATTGCTACGCCTAAGGTTACTTCTTGCCCAGTTTGTTGTGGTTCTTCATTAGGCGTTGATGTGGGTTCAAGTGAATGTGTTTGACTTTCCTCAATGGTTAACGTTTGGGTACTGCTCCAGCCACTATCTTCCCCAGCAAATTCGTAATGGTAAGGATTCTGCGACCCAGGTACTCCTGGTACTGGAGTATCATAGACTTTAGTGTAATACCCAATGAGTGCTTTAACTTGAAAATCTATTTGGTCACCAACCGAAACCTCTTCCAACCGATTTCTATAGGCATCTGAACCATTATTTCCTCTAAAACCAACAGAAACCACCGTAACTGGCGAATTCGGATAAACCAAAACACCATCCGCCGTCAGAGAAGCAGAACTCACCAAATACATGTAATTGGTAGAATTGAAGCTTTTCCAGTAATCTTCGAAATGCCCTTTCCAGCCAACATCATAATACAACATTATATTGTTACCACTATGGTCTTCATAATTGGTGAAAGGCTGATTTTCAATGGATATTTCTAAAGATTTGTTCTCCGCATGATAACCAGCTTCGACTACAACATCTTCTCCACTGTATGGGTCCACTCCATATGTTGGTGGTACATCATACGAATTGTCAATAAACTTCACAGTGAATTCTGGCACAGAAGGCTTAGTTATTGACTGAGCAAAAACAGAACCAAACAGAACCAAACTAGACGATACCAAGACTGCAATGAGTATAAGGGTTGCACTTTTCCTCACGATAGTCCCCAACAATACTAGCTCCATTCAGGTTAAAAGCAGTTTTTGTAAAGAAACATTGACACAGCAAAAATTGACTAAAAAAGCCATGTTTACCTATGTCTGCAGAGTATGAGTTAAAGTATAGTACCTATGCTTTTTTGCGGCTTGTTTTTGAAGGAAGGAAATAAAATACCCGAAGCCTTCAGTATGGACAGATAATGATTAATGCTTTCTCCATACGCAATTGTATAAACATGTTTAAACAATCCATACGGAAGCCTTATTTTTCTCCTCAGATACTACCAACGGGCGTGACACAAAAATGCCTATGTTGAAGTCCCTTGACGTAACACTGATTGCCATGAACGCTGCGCTGTATGCTGCTATTGGCCTTGTGGTTTACTTTATATTTCCAATAGTTGCTCCAACCGTTGGTGGCGTGCGATTCTGGCCTGTTGTAGTGATTCCAGCAACTTTCGCATTGCTCTTTGGCGGTACAGTAGGTGGCGTTGGAGCGGCGATAGGCATTTTCATCAGCGACACGCTCATTCACGGCGACCCATTACTTAGCCTAACGGTGGGTGTGCCTGCAAACTTTGTTGCCTTCTGGGTCATAGGCTACTTATCTCGTAAACCGTTAGATTGGAAGAAGACCTTTCTAAGTCTGGGTGTCGGGGTTGCAATACTCGCCACCCTGGCATACCTTGTGGTAACCCCTGAAAACGTCGTAAATTACTTCGGCGTTACCCTTGACGAAGCATTCATGAACATCCTTGTTGTACTTGCCATATTCGTCATAAGCTACATAATAATAATTGCTGTAGGTTACGCGCGACCTAAATGGAGAAGCTTCGGCGCCGCTTCTGTTGTGGGCGCCATATTGGGAAGCGCCATAATAGGCGTCGGCATATGGGCATATACACAGCTTTTCGCTTTGCCCGCAGCCATAGGAGGCGCAGCCAACCTGCCTTACTATGCTGGTCTAATACTTTTCACATGGACCTTCGCAACTGAAATCCCCTTCATGGTAGCCTTAGTGCCACCAATTGCCGAAGCATGTTACAAGGCATTTCCCTCTCTAAGAGCTAGGCTAAATACAGAAAGAAAAGGCGGAATCATTGACCAAGACCGCTAAAGCCTTTGCGCCAGGCGCAATTTCTAGTTTCTTTGAAATCCATGACACCACAGCCGACGGCAAACCAATCTCTGACTTGGAGCAGGTGGGCGCGAGAGGCGGCGGCTTCGGACTTCAAAAAGGTGTCCACACACAAGTTACGATTGAAGAGGCAGACGCGAATAGTGTTCACGTTTTAATTAATTCGCAGCCTACCCTAGAAGCTAAAACCACTAAAACCGTGATTCAAACACTGCTGAAGCAAACAAGCAGAAAATACGTGGTTATGGTTGAGCATCAGGTTGATGTTCCCATCGGTATGGGGTTTGGCACCAGCGCAGGCGGAGCCTTAACCGCGGGCTTAGCATTCAGGGAAGCGTTAGCGTTGCCCTTAACAGGCAATCAAATCGGAAAAATAGCACACGCTGCAGAGATTCAATGCCAAACAGGCTTGGGCACGGTGAGTTCCTTAACGGTTGGCGGCGGACTCATACTAGTCACTGAACCCGGAGCACCAGGCATATGCCAGATTGACCGCATCCCCGTAAGCCCAGACTACGTCATCGTCGCAGGCTTCTACGATTCACGAATCCCAAAAACCGTCCTATCCTCGCCAGAACGTAAAGCGCAGATTAACCGTTACGGCAGAAAAGCACTGCAGCAGATTCTCGCCGAGCCCACGCTGGAGAATTTTTTGGCTTCTTGCTGGGACTTCGCCCAGAAAGCGGGTTTCGCCACCGAAAACGTCCGCAGACTGGTGCAGTTAGCCGAGAAAGCTGGGGCAGTAGGCGCAACCCAAAACATGATTGGCGAGGCGGTGCACGCGGTTGTGCGTGAAGAAAACGCTGCTTCTGTGGCAGAAGCTTTTAAGCAACTTCTACCCAACGAGAAAATCCTCAAGTCTAAAATTGAATTTCAAGGCGCTAGGCTGGTAGGACATGAAGAAGTTTAGGAAAGTGGCGGTTGGCGGAACCTTCGACGAACTGCACAAGGGACACAGGAGCCTGCTTGTTAAAGCCTTCGAGGTTGGCGAAAAAGTCTTAATCGGATTGTGCACCGACGAGTTCGTCGAGAAGATGGGCAAGCCACACGTGACCGCAACCTACGAGACCAGACTACAAGAACTACAAGCCTTCCTCGAAAAATCAAACCTAACCAACAAAGCGGAGATTACGCCTCTGGACGACCCTTACGGAAAAACCCTGAACGACACGTGCATAGAAGCCTTAGTCGTAAGCGAAGAAACCGAGAAAATCGCCCTAAAAATAAACCAAAAACGAAACCAAAAAAACCTGCCCCCACTCAAAATAATTACGATAGACATGGTGCCCGCGGAAAACTGCAAACCCATCTCAACCACAAGAATCCGCGAAGGCGAAATAGACCGCGAAGGCCACCTGCTGAAAAACCCTTAACGCCCACATAAACATGAGGCTCCAAACCGCCGTTTTCCCCTCTCGTCTGTCAGAGTATTTTCCCGACCACGTTGACTGGCTTGCGTATGAGCAGAGTTAACTCGTCCAGTTTTTCAGGAGCCATGGTGACGAGGACTACTGTGGCTGGTCCCGCTGACTTCGCCAAGTCAATTTCTTTCGTCTCTTCGAGTTCAAGCTGGCGCCCCACAGCATGCGCCATCATTTTAGCTTCGTAAGCAATGCCGAAGGTGCCGACAGGGGCAATGTCGTGAACATAGTTTTTCTGCGACAGCAACGCCACGTTCTTCAGGTCGGCAATTTCGCCTTTCACCTCAGCGGGAAGCACCTCGTCCCCAACTTTCGGCTTGCCAATCGCCACAATCAAATCGCCAGGACTCGTTTTCCCCAGCCTAAGCTCCTCTTCGTTCGCAAAGCCAACCACAGTTACTCCTGCACCCGTCTGCACGGTTTCCACGTTATCTTCCGTGTTCTCCATCAACACCTGGTTAGGGTCAAGCCCAAAAACGCGGCACTCGTTTCTCGCGCCCTCCAGAATTTCATGACCCGCTGGCTCTTTTTCCACGCCAAGCGTAACCGACAACAACATGGGAAACGCGCCCGTAGCAGCAACATCCATCAGCGCCACTCTCGCCAGAAACTTGCCAAGCACCCGCCCCTCAACCCTAACTTTATCCATCTTTTTCGGTCCTATGCCGCCAGACGAGGTTGACCCCACAACTACGGCGTGGCCTGTGGGAAGTTTCAGAATTGACACGTCTCCCCGCCTGGTATAAGCGATTTGGGCGGGTTTCACTTGGAAAGTTATTGGCCTCAGCATGGTTCCAACGTTTTCTACGATGTGGAGGTACACTACGAGGGCTTGTCGGATGACTTCGGAGCGGCTGAGATTATGTTTTTTGGCTAGCTTGTTTATGTCTGAAAATATCTTGTCGGATAAGCGGACGTTCGTTACTTTCATGTTTTCATCATCACGCACTACGTTTGTAATACACGCAACAAGCCTTTTATCGTTTTTCCATCAACCTTGAAAACAAAACCAACCTCAAAACATCAACAATCAAAATGAACGGAGCATGTTAAGGTTTGACTTTAGGAGCTAAAGAAGTTTCAGTAATCATAGTCTCAGCGTCGCTCTACGCCGTATTCTTTTTCCTGTCAGGTCTGGTAGCGGTGCCCAACTTCACCTTGCTTTACCTACCGATAATCCTACTTGGAGTCTTCCCAATCTGGTTCGGGTGGAAAGGGCTTGTCGGCAGCGCAATCGGCGCATTCATAGGCGGCGTATTCGTAGAAGCCCTCCCCCTGCACGTAGCTTGGGTGGAAGTGACAACCACCCTCATAATATACGGCTTAAACTGGCTCCTCATCCCCAAAAAAGCAACAGAGGCAAAAACAAAAATGAGCCTTTTCCTCCTTTCAGCCATCTACGCTTTAACCCTGTTCATCGGCACAACCGCCATCCTCTGGCAATTCACACTCGTCGGGTTCCTAACTCCAGAAGTAGGCCAAGCCTTTCTCCTACCAACATACGCCCTCAACCTACCCATAGCCCTAATCACATGCCCACCCTTAATTCGCGCGGTGTCACCAAAACTGAAAAGCTGGGGAATGTACTCCGGCAGCTTCAAAGAATGGCGCAAAACAATCAAAGCATAACCCTACGATGCAGCTTTAACTTTCACAGTCTTACCTTAGCGGAAAACGGTTTAGCCGCGCAAGTTTTTTGGTTTCTTGTAGATTTCTTCCCGCCACTTACGCTCCCAGCTTGCCCATCCCGTCTTAACTAACCCTTCTCTCAAATGCGGCATTTCTGCAACCCACTCAAGCAGCGCCCAGAACCGTCTCTTAGTTTTAAGCAGTTCCGCTGGTACTCCTGCTTCCACGCACCAGCGGACGTAGCCCCTTTCCACTATCTCCTGAAGTTCACCTGTAGCATCAACTTTTTCCACTCTGTATCCACGGTTCAGCAGGTACCTGCGCAGGCTAGACAGAACGTAGCTTGAACTGACCTTGAAGTGAGTTTCAGAGTCCGGCTGCATAACCTCGATGATTTCCTCGCCAATTTTCACCGCGTCATCCAGGTATTTTTTTTTCTTAAAGTTCGGCGGCTGAAAAGACGACGTGGAGATTCTGCGCTCCATGTAACGCGCGTCTGGAGGCTTAATCGAACCTACAACCACCCCCAAAAGGAGGTCGCTCCACCCAGCACTATCAATCACGATTTCTTTCGGAAGAGTAAAGTGATCCAGAGTCACAGTAGTCACCAGAGGCGCTTAAATACTATATGACGCGTTTGTTTTTCTATCTTTTTATCTAGCAATAGCCTTCAACTCATTAAATATTGATTTTTATGTTATTAGCGTTGAAGAACGGCAATGTGGATACCCGCCTTCCTTTTAAATTGACAGAACCGTTTTCAATATGTTATTGGCGTGGAAAACAACCAATACGAGTAGACCCCCTCTATAGTTTCTGCAATGACTCTTTAATTCTCAAATTCACTGTTAATGAATGGTAGATTTATTTAGATCTTTTC
>Ga0307423_1000865_pt1 | contig 19502 bp, 16 predicted proteins | sample SalMarWE160310MG_FD_202154 | JGI IMG/M metagenome (GOLD analysis project Ga0307423, IMG submission 202154) | Salt marsh sediment microbial communities from the Plum Island Ecosystem LTER, Massachusetts, United States - WE1603-10 | ecosystem: Environmental > Aquatic > Marine > Intertidal zone >...
GAGACTGCTTGCCCCCCTCGCGACGAGGCAGGTTGCCTGCCACGAAATGGGGCACCCCAATCCTGTTCAGCCGGCGACCGCCCTGCAGACAGCCGCGCCATCTTGGGCCGGACTACTACCGCCGGGGAAGGCGCGGTCCGGCCTTATGTCTCTATATAAGCGGCCCCATAAGAGGCCAGGAATTAGATCATTCAGGTGGTAGAGGGGCATCGGCGCCAGCAACGGGCCGCGCCCGCTGGAGATGGCGTTGCCGCTAATTTCGCCAGTCAAGTCCCAGGTGGCTTTTCTGGGTGTGGGCAGCCGAGGCCTTCATCTTTAAACCTCGTTTGCCTGACCATGACCGGCAACAAACCGAGTCATGATCTTAACCTGCACCCTGGATGCCCAGCGAGTTCGCCAGCACTGAATCCTGATATAATATTAATCAGTTCTCAACGTTTAGCAGTGATATACGCCAAATCCAGAACTAAGCGTATAATATGAGAAATTAGAATGTCAAGCATATTTGTTTTAGGTTTTAATTTGGTGGCGGGGCCGCTAGGTAACCGCTTGTTGATTAATTCAAAAAAGCTTTGCGGAACCTTGTAAATCCATGGGCGCCGCCACCCCAAAACCCACTCGGCGATTTATGCTGATTTGCTCTTTGCAAAGGCATATCCAAATTATTGTTGTAGAGGCGGAGGTGGTTTTTTAGCTGTACTAAAAGACAGTCTTGTTCAGCTCTGAGACAACAATACGGGTATGAACTCGGTCAGGTCTTCCACAATGCAAACATCGGCCAGGTTGAAGATGGCTGCCGCGGGGTCGTTGGAGATGGCCACGATGAAATCCGAGCCTTGCATACCTACCGTATGCTGGCGCGCGCCGGAGATGCCGCAGGCGATGTAGAGCCGGGGGCTGACCGTGGCCCCGGTGAGCCCAACCTGGCTGCGGTAGTCCAGCCAGCCCATATCGCATACCGGCCGCGAACCGGCCACCGCCGACCGGGAGAACAATCCGGCCAAGCGCCTTATCAACTCCAGGTTCTCCGGCTTGCCTATGCCCCGGCCCGCAGCCACCACCACCTGGGCCTGGGTCAGGGCCGAATCCTGGTCAACTTCCTTTTCCACGGCCAGCACCCGGGACCGGCACTCCGGGGCGGCGATTTCCAATATCTCCACCAATCCCGGCCGGGCCGCATCCGCGGAGGATGCTTTAAAGGCTCCCGGAGCCACCGTAATTATCAGGGGGCCGGACACTGGCCTCATCACCTCCACCACCTTGCCGTACAAACCCGCCCGGCGATAGCAGAGCCCCTCCGCGTCATCCTCCAGGGCCTCTACCCCGGTCAGGCAGGCGGCGCCCAGATCAATGGCCAGGGCCGGGGCCCAGTCCATGCCTGAGGTGGTGTGGCCGCCCACCACCACCGCCGCACCCCAGGCGGGCAGCAGGCCGGCCAGGATTTTCACATAGGCCTCGCCGTGGAATTCGTCGAGGCCCGGCACCTGAACTGCGGTCACCCTTTCCCCGGTGGCCCGGGACGCCTCCTGGGCGATCACCTCGGCGCGCTCCCCCAGCACCACCACCACCACCTCCAGGTTCCACTTATCGGCCAGTTTCCGGGCGCAAACCGCCAACTCCTTGCTAAGCGGCGCTAGGCGCCCGTCCCGGTGCTCGGCCACCGCCACCACCGTGCCTGGCATGGGTTGTCCGTTGTCGCGGCTCATAACAGGGCCCTTTCGCGCAAAAGAGCGAGCAATTGGGCCGCCTTCTCCTGGGTGTTGCCTTGCAGGAATACCCCGGCCCGGGTGCGGCCGGGAAGCTCCGTCCGCAAAATGGCTGCGCGCTCTGGGGGCACAGTAAGGTCCTCTATGGCCAATGAGGGGATGTCAGCCTTCTTGGCCCTGAGCAGGCTGGAGAGCGCTGGATAGCGGGGTTGCTGGGGGCTGGACTGGATGGTCACCAGGGCGGGCATGGGGAGTTCCAAGATCTGGCGGCGGCCTCCCTCCATTTCCCGCTCCGCCGTAACAGAGCTGCCATCGTCCGAAACTTCCAGGCGCGATACCGCGCTGGCCCAGGGGATATCCAGGAGCCGGGCCAGCATGGGCCCCACCGCGCCCTGCATGGCGTCCTCGGACATGACCCCGCAGAGGATCAGGTCGAACTCATGTTGCCGAGCCCAGGCGGCCAGGGCGCTGGCCACGGCCAGAGGGCCCGGCGCCGGGTCATCTTGGGTGATTATGTGGGCGGCATGGTCGGCGCCCATGCCCAGGGCCCTGCGCAGGACGCTATCAGCGCTGGGCGGCCCCAGAGTCACCGCCCACAAAGCGGCGGCGGGATCGGCATCCTTGATGCGCAAGCCGGTTTCCAGGGCGAACTCGTCCAGGGAGCTAAGGCGCTGCCTTACCGGGGACCGCCAAGAGACCTTGCCCTCTTCCAGGTCAAACAGGCTCTCGGGCTCGCTTATCTGTTTTATGCAGGTGAGTATCCTCATAAGCTCCTTCGCCAAGCTTCGCCTGGCATTAATGTAGGCTAAAGAGCTGCGCATGCCAAGAAATTAAAAAAGCGAATGTTCGCTCGTTTTTTATTGCCAGCCGGCATGGCAGGGTGCACAATAGGGCATTCACCCACTGGGGGGCCCAGCGCGGCCCCGGGAGCATTTAGCGAGTGAGCCTCCTTTATGTGATCCGCCACGGCCAGGCTTCTTTCGGCAAGTCGGACTATGATCTGCTTTCCGATCTGGGACGTCTCCAGTCCACCACGCTGGGTTCCTACTTTAATGAACAATACGTGGTCCTGGATGCGGCCTATTGCGGCACCATGCAGCGCCAGCGCGACACCGCCGAGCTGGTCCTGGCGGAGATGCCCTCCCCTCCCGCTCTCAAGACGCTGCCTCAGCTCAACGAATACGATTCCGAGAGCATCATGGAAGCTATGCTGCCTTCGCTTTTGGAGGATGAGCCCGGCCTGACCGACCTGCTTCCCAAAATGCGCAGCGACCGCCACGCCTTTCAGAAACTCTACGAAGGGACCATGCTCCGCTGGATCAGCGGACGCTTTAAAACCAGCAGCGCTGAAACCTGGCAAGGCTTTCAAGAACGCCTGGCTCAAGGCATCGACCAGGTGCGCGTCGAAAACGGACGCGGCCGCACCGTTGCCATATTCACCTCAGGGGGACCCATTTCCGGGATCATGCGCCTAGCCTTGGGGCTCAGCGATGAAATCGCCCTGCGCCTGACCTGGGTCATCCGCAACGCCTCCCTATCCAGCTTTTTCTACGATGAACACCGCCTGACCTTGTCCCAATTCAACCGCACCGGCCACTTGGAGCGGCTCGAGGACCCGGGGCTCATAACCTACCGCTAACCGTTTCCAGGAGGGAACGACCATGGACTTTGCCGTATCCGAGAAAATGCAAACCATCCTGGAACTCATCAACGAGTTCGTTGACAAGGAACTCATACCTCTGGAGCCTGCCTTCCTGCAGGGCCAGTGGGATGATCTGGTGCCAATCTTGCTCGAAAAACGCGAGATGGTGAAAAAGATGGAACTCTGGGCTCCGCTGCATCCCACTGAATACGGCGGCATGGGCCTGGATTTGGTGGAATACGGCCTGGTGTGCGAGGCTTTGGCCCGCACCCCCACCGGGGTCTATGTCTTCGGCTGCCAAGCCCCGGACGCGGGCAACATCGAAATCCTCATCAAGTACGGCACGCCCGAGCAGAAGGAGAAGTATCTCAAACCGCTCATCGCCGGCGAGATACGTTCCTGCTTTTCCATGACCGAGGTGGACATGCCGGGCTCCAACCCGGTGATGCTGGAATCCAGCGCGGTCAAGGACGGCGAGGATTACCTGATCAACGGCCACAAGTGGTACACCTCCTCGGCCGACGGCGCGGCATTCGCCATCGTAATGGCGGTGACCAACCCCGAGGCGCCCCCGCACCAGCGGGCCTCCATGATCATCGTCCCCGCCGGCACCCCGGGCTTCAACCTGGTGCGCAACATCCCGGTCATGGGGCACGCCGGCTCGGGCTGGCATAGCCACGCCGAGATCCTCTACCAAAACTGCCGGGTGCCGCAAGCCAACCTGCTGGGCCCCGAGGGCCTGGGATTCGTCATCGCCCAGGAACGGCTGGGGCCCGGCCGCATCCATCATTGCATGCGCTGGATCGGCATCTGCAACCGCTCCATGGAGCTGATCTGCCAAAGGGCCCTTACCCGGCCCATCGCAGAGGGGCGCTGCCTGGCCGACAAGCAGATCATCCAGGCCTGGATTGCCGAGAGCGCCGCCGAAGTCCGGGCCGCCCGCTTGATGGTCTTGAACTGCGCCTGGCGCATCGAGACCCAGGGCCAAAAGGAGGCCCGCCAGGATATCTCGCTGATTAAGTTCTACACCGCCGGAGTCATGCAGCGGGTGGTTGACCGGGCGCTCCAGGTATACGGCGGCCTGGGCATGACCGACGACACGGTTATTGCATCTTTCTACCGCTTCGAGCGGGCCTCGCGCATCTACGACGGCGTGGACGAGGTGCATAAGGTGTCGGTGGCCAAGCGAATCCTCAAGGAGTATGCCGTGGAGCACAGACTCGCATGACCTATGCAAAGTTCATAAGCGGGGCCAAGCTGGACCAAGCGGAGATCTACCAGGAGATACTTGACGAGCACCGAAGCTCCATCAAGGCCAAAAAGGACAAGACCGCGGTAAAGAACCTGGAGCTTATCTTCGAGGCCACTTTGAAAGTGAGCAACCGCAAGGGCTTCGCGGCCATGACCATGCGCGATCTAAGCGAGGCCAGCGGGCTCTCCATGGGGGCGCTCTACGACTACTTCGCCAGCAAGGAGGAGCTTCTGGCCATGGTGCAGCGCACCGGCCGCGCCGTCACCTCCCGCCTGCTCCGCCAGGGCCTGGCCGGCGTCGAGGAGCCGGTGGCGCGCCTTAAGCAGGCCATCCGCACCCATGTCTTTCTCAGCGAGGCCATGCGCCCCTGGTTCTTCTTTTCCTACATGGAAGCCCGCCACTTGGGCGAGGAGGAGAAGGAACTGGCCAAGCAGAGCGAGCTGTCGGCGGAGGCCTTGTTCGTCGATATCCTGCGCCAGGGCCAGGCCGTCGGCGCGCTTAACAAATCAGACCCTCTGCTCACCGCGGCCATCATCAAGGCCATGGTGCAGGACTGGTATCTGAAACGCTGGAAATACGCTAAGCGCCGGGTGAGTGTGGACCGCTACGCCAACCAAGTCGTGGACATGGTGTTGTCCTATTGCCTGGACAATAAACCCGAGGACGCCAAGGGAGGCGATAGAAAAGCATGAGCGTGGAAAACCTGGCCACCAAAATCCGTAGCGGCGAGGAACTGGACGCGGGCAAGGTGGAGGCCTTTTTAAAGGAGAGCATACCCGGCCTGGCGGGCGAGCTCCAAATCAGGCAGTTCCCTTCCGGCTACTCCAACCTCACCTATCTCATTAAGGTGGGCGACCGGGAGATGGTGCTCAGGCGGCCGCCCCACGGCACCAAGGCCAAATCAGCCCACGACATGAGCCGGGAATACCGGGTGCTCAGCGCCCTGCGGCCGGTCTTTCCCCTTTGCCCCCGGACCCTGGCCTTCTGCAACGACCCGGCGGTGATGGGCTGCGACTTCTACGTGATGGAGCGCATAGACGGAATCATAATCCGCAAGGAGATCCCGCCCGAGTTAGGCTTCGGCCCCGCCCAGATGGAGCGCTTGACCCGGCGCCTGGTGGAGGTGATGGCCGAACTGCACGGCGCGGACTATGCCGCCGCCGGGCTTGGCGATCTGGGTAAGCCGGCCGGCTACGTGGAACGTCAGGTCATGGGCTGGAGCAAGCGCTATCGCAACGCGCGCACCCCGGACGTGCCCGACGCCGAAGCGGTGTTGGACTGGCTGGCCGCAAACATGCCGCCGGAAAGCCCCACCCCGGGCATCATTCATAACGACTTTAAGCTGGACAACGTGGTGCTGGATCGCAAAGAGCCCATGAAGATCGTAGGCATCCTGGATTGGGAAATGACCACCTTGGGCGACCCGCTCATGGACCTGGCCTGCACTCTGGCCTACTGGACCCAGGCCGACGATCCGGCCGAGCTTCTGGCCCTGTCCGGCATGCCAACCTTTCTTCCCGGCAGCCTGACCCGCGGCCAGGCGGTGGCATACTATGGCGAACTCACCGGCCGGGTCATGGACCGAATCGGATTCTATTACTGCTTCGGGCTCTTTCGGCTGGCGGTAATCGCCCAGCAGATCTACTATCGCTATTTCCACGGCCAAACCCAGGACCCCCGCTTCGCGGGCCTGGCCGCAGGAGTTACCGCCCTTATCGTACAGGCCGAGCGGGTAATGGCCGGCTAGACAAATTTAATAATGGAGATCCCCATGGAAAAATTCACGGTCTCTTTGGTCAAGTACAGCGAGCCTTTGGAGTCGGTGCGCCGGGCGGTGGAGATGGCCGGCGGCCTTAGCCGCATCAAGGCGGGGGACAAGGTATTCATTAAGCCCAACATCGTTTTCTGGACCGATAAGACGGCCTTTCCCAAATGGGGGGTGATAACCACCAGCAGGGTGATGCAGGACATGGTGGCGCTTTTGGCCGAGCACGGCGTCAAGCACATCACCATCGGAGAGGGCGTGGTCCTTGGCCGTGCCAAGGACAGCGACACCCCGCGCCACGCCTTCACCAGCCTGGGCTATGAAACCCTGGCCGCCCGCTACGGGGTAAAGGTGATCAACACCTTCGAGCATCCCTTCAAGGAGGCCGACCTGGGCGACGGCATGAAACTTAACTACGCCGCCGCCGCCCTGGATAGCGATTTCATCGTCGACCTGCCGGTGATGAAGACCCACGCGCAGACCGTGGTGAGCCTGGGCATCAAGAACCTCAAAGGCCTGATCGACGTCAACTCGCGCAAACGCTGCCACAGCGCCGACCCGGAGCGCGACCTGCACTTCTGGGTGGCCCGTTTGGCCGAGCCTCTGCCCCCGGTGCTGGCTCTGCTCGACGGCATCTTCACGGCGGAACGGGGCCCTGCCTTTGACGGCAAGATGCACCGGGCCGACCTGCTGGCTGCCTCTTGGGACGTACTCTCCGCCGATATGGTGGGCGCGCGCCTGTTGGGTCAGGACCCGGCTGAAGTGCCCCATCTGGCCCATGCCGCGGCCCGAGCCGGGCGGCTCCTGGATCTCTCGGACGTGGAGGTGAAGGGACTGAAGATCGAGGACCACGCCCGGCCGCACCAATGGACCTTCCCCTACAACGAGGAAGGCACCCTGCCCCTGGCCATGACCAAACGGGGGCTCACCGGAGTGAGCTTCTATAAATACGATTCCACCATGTGCACCTATTGCTCGGGCATCAACGGGGTGGTGCTCACCGCCATCGGCATGGCCTGGCAGGGCGAGCCCTGGGACCAGGTGGAGGTGCTTACCGGCAAGATGATGCAGCCCCGGCCGGGCCACAAGACCACCGTACTCTTGGGCAAGTGCATGTACCAGGCCCACAAGGACAACCCGGCCATTAAAAATATGATCGCCATCAAGGGCTGCCCGCCCAAGCCGGAAAAGATCGTGGAGGCCCTGCACCAGGCGGGCGTCATGGTGGACCCCAACATCTTCCGCAACATCGAAATGCTCCCCGGCCTTTTCATGGAACGCTACGCCGGCAAGCCCGAGTTCGACGAAAAGCTCTTTCAGGTTGCAGGCTGAGCGGTTTCACGGAGAAGAAAGGCAATGAACATGGAGCGAGTGCTGGTAGTGGGGGCGGGGTTCATGGGGGCGGGCATCGCCCAGGTATGCGCCCAAAGGGGGCTTAGCGTCTCCCTCAACGACGTCAAGTCCCAGGCTCTGAAAGTGGCCATGAGCGGCATGGCCGCATCCTTGGCCAAGCTGCATGCCAAGGGCCTAATCAGCGAGCCCCCCGATCAGGTACTGGCCCGGGTGAGCACCCATACCGCTCTGGACGACGCAGCCCGTGCTGATTGGATCATCGAAGCCGCCTGGGAGGAGCTGGCGCTGAAGCTGGAGCTCTTCGCCGAGTTGGGCCGTTTGTCCAAGGCGAACACGCCGCTAGCCAGCAACACCTCATCGATCCCCATCGGCAAGCTGGCCCAGGCCGCTGGCCACCCGGAGCGGGTGCTGGGCCTGCACTTCTTCGGGCCGGTGCCCCTCATGGGGCTGGTGGAGGTGGTCAAGGCGCCCCAGACCTCGGAGGAGGTATTCGAACGGGGCGCCGCGTTCGTGCGCTTTCTGGGCAAGACTCCGGTCAAGGTGGGCCGTGACATCCCCGGCTTTGTCATGAACCGGGTCTTTGCCGCCGCCATGCGGGAAGCGTCCGATCTGGTGGCCGACGGCGTGGTCACGCCCGAGGACCTGGACATCGGCATGAAGCTGGGCTACGGCTGGAATGCCGGGCCGTTCGAGATCGCCGACAACGCGGGCCTGGACACCTTCGCGCGCATCAATGTTTTTCTGCGTTCTATGCATGAGGACGGACTGGTGCCGCGCACGGATATGATCGAGCGCATGGTGGCCGAAGGCCGCCTGGGCCGCAAGGTGGGCAAGGGCTTCTACCGCTACGACGCCCAAGGCAAGCGCCATCCTTGGGGCCAAGAGGACTGACGTTCCTACGGCTCAGCGCTGCAACGCCTCGGGACCTTGTTCAAGAAAGAGTTCACCGTCGGCCAGACCTTGTTCATAGGCGTCCTGGATCAGGTCCGCATCCACGTACTCGAACTTGGATATGACTAGCGGGTGCGAGGGCTGCACATAGGTCAGGCCCGGGCGCCCCTTCAGTTTTTCAGGAGGATAGCGCCGGGTCAAAATCACCAGCACCGGCCCTTCTTCCGGCGCCAGCAAGGCCAGGGGCGCGTTGTCGATGAACCCGCCGTCCAGCACAGGCTTGCCCTGCCAGCCCGGCACCGTGATCAAAGGAGGCAGGCAGGAAGAGGCCAGCACCAGGTCAGCCACCTCCTTGGAACTCCGGCAAAGATCGGCGCGGCCCACCAAGGGCCTGAAGCCCAGGCTTAAGCCCCACTTGGGATGCACCGGGTTGCTAAGGCGCTTCTCCAGGGTGTAGCTCAAGTAGCCCAGCGCCGTGCCCAGCCCGCCCGGGGCCCAGGCGGGCGGCCGGGCCATGAGCACCCGGATCTCGGGACCTTCACGCAACCGGGCCATGCCCTCGCCTTCGAGCACCGTTTCCAGCGCCCCCCGGTAGACGCGGTGGCCCGCGTACACCTCGCCAGCGCCCAGCAGGTTCTCGGGCATGAAGTTTTTGGCACGGTCCTGATTGGCCGCTCGGTAGAATGCCATGCAGGCCTCGGCCTGCCCAGCGAAGACGTGGCAGGCGGTGCTGGCCCCGGCGCTGGCCGCGGCCACCACTTTGGGCGGTGCGCTTAAGACCGGCTCCAGGGCCCGCCAGAAACCGGCTTGCCAAAAGCAGCGCGAGCCTCCTCCGGCGAAGACCACCGATTGATATGCAAGGGAGCCGGGCATACTGATCAGCCGCGTACCCAAGGGCTATGCCTAGATTTCATCTGATCCGGTCCGTCCCGCTGTCAAAGGCGTTAAAGTAGCCCAGGCCCGCGTACCGGCGCTATGGCCGGGATGCGGGCCCAGGTGTCATGGAATATGGCAACTAGTATAACCTAATATTCCTCGCGTTCAATTATGGTGGCCACGCCCTGGCCGCCGCCCACGCAGGCGTTGGCGCAGCCCCAGCGGGCGCCTTTCAGGTTCAGGATGCGGGCCAGGGTGCCCACCAAACGGTTGCCGGTGGCGCCCAGGGGATGGCCTATGGCGATGCCGCCGCCCATCACGTTGACCTTGTCCGGGTCGAGGCCCAGTTCCTTGATGCAGTTCAAGGCCACCACGGCGAAGGCTTCGTTGATTTCCCAAAAGTCCATGTCGGCTGGGGTGAGCCCGATCTTATCCAGGGCCTTGCGGCTGGCCGGCACCGGGCCCACGCCCATGATGGTGGGGTCCACGCCCGCAAAGCCGATGGAACGGATAGTGGCCAGAGGTTTGATTCCCTTGGCCTTGGCCCGCTCCTTGGACATCAGCATCATGGCGGTGCCCGCAGCGTTCAAGGGCGAGCTGTTGCCGGCGGTGATTACGCCGTCTTTCTTGAAGGCGGGCCTTAGGGTCTGCATGCTCTCCAAGGTTGTGTCGCCGCGCACCGCCTGGTCGCGGTCCACGGTCATCATGCTGCCGTCGGCCTGCTCGGCTTCGATGGGCAGGATTTCATCGTCGAAGAAGCCTTCCTCCTGGGCCTTGGCCGCAAGCTGGTGGGAGCGCACCGCCCACTTATCCATGTCTTCTTTGCTAAGCCCGCTTTGGGCGAAAAGCTTTTCAGCGGTCAGCCCCATGTTGGTGGCGGCCATCATGTCCCAATGCGCGTAGGTCGGGCTCAAATAGAGATCGGTGTTGTAGGCTACCAGGCCCCGGTCAATGGTGGTGCCGCCCATCATCACCCTGGTCATGTGCTCCATGCCGCCCACCATCACCACATCGGCGAAGCCTTGGGCAATCTCCATGAAGCCGACGTGGATGCCGGCCATGGCCGAGCCGCACTGCTGGTCCACGAATTTGGCCGCGATGGTTTCCGGCAGGTTGGCCAGGAAAATAGGGGTGCGTCCGCCGTAGGTCCATTGCTCACCCACGCCGGTGGCCGAGCCCACGATGAAGTCGTCGATCTCCTTGGGATCGGTGCCGGTGCGCTTGATCAGCTCGGGCAGCACCTTGGCCAGGATCTCGTCAGACCGCAGGGTATGGAACCAGTCCCTGCCCGGGTCGTTGGGGCGGGAGCGCGACTGAGCGCTGCGCAGATATCCGGCGATGACCACTTCTTGCATGGCAAATCTCCTTGTGTTTCGTTGCAAGCCTGCTTGTCAGGCTGTGGGTTTCAATAAATAGCTGCCAGGCCCTTGGGGCGGCCATTGGCAAGGCTTTAGTCCTGGTAAAAGGTGGCGTTCTTCTGGGCCATATCGCTGACGAGCTTGGCCGGTTTGAAGCGGGGTCCGTATTTTTTCTCCAGCTCCAAAAGCTTGGCCTCTACCTTGGCCAGCCCCCATTTGTCGGCGTAGCGCAGGATGCCGCCCCGGTAGGGCGGGAATCCCGTGCCGGTGATCATGGCCAGATCCATGTCGGCCGGGCGGTCGCAGATGCCCTCTTCCATCATTAAGGCGGCCTCATTGATGCCCAACGCCAGCATGAGTTCGATGATCTCCTCTTGGCCGGCCTGGCGCGGGGCCACGCCGTTGTCCTTCAGGTATTTGCCCACCACCTCGGCCATGCGCGGGTTGGGCACCGGCTGGGGGCCGCTGTAGTCCATATAGCCGCGGCCCACCTTGCGGCCGTAGTCGCCCAGCTTGTAGATGGCCTCGGTGAGGGGATGCACTTTGTAGCGCTCGCCCAGGCGTTTCTCAAAGGTCTTGTTCACGTGGTAGTTGATGTCGATGCCGGTGAGATCGGCCAGGGTGGCCGGGCCCATGGGCATGCCGAAGTCGCGCATGGCTCCCTCGATGGCCCCGGCGTCCACGCCGTCGGCCAAGAGGAACACGGAACCGCCCATGAGGCCGCCCAGCTGGCGGGATACGTAGAAGCCCGGCCCGTCATTTACCACCACCGGGATTTTTCTGATGGCCCGGCCGAAGGCCACACTGGTAGCCAGGGTCTGGTCCGAGGTCTCACGAGCGCAGATGATCTCCAACAGCGGCATGCGCTCGGCCGGGTTGAAAAAGTGCAGGCCGATCATGCGGCCGGGGTCCTTGAGGACCGTGGCCATTTCGGTGATGGGCAGGGCCGAGGTGTTGGTGCCGAAAACCACATCTGGCCGGCAGATGCCTTCCAGTTTCTTCCAGATGTCCTGCTTTACCTGCATGTCCTCCAACACGGCCTCGATGATGAGATCCACCCCGGCCATGTCCTCGAGCTCGGTGGTCTTCTTGACCTTGTTGGCCAAGAGGTCCTCAAGCTTGTCGGGCTTGATTTTTTTGGTTTTAAGCTTGTAGGCGAAGCTTTTGCGGATGGCCTTCTCGGAATTAGCCAGGGCCCCGCCGTTGATCTCCCACAGCACGGTCTCGAAACCGTTTGCCATGAGCAGGTGCACGATGCTAGATCCCATGACACCGCCGCCCAGCATGCCCACTTTCTTTACCTTGGCCGGTTCGATTCCTTTTATGCGGGGCAGCTTGCCGGCGGCGCGCTGGTTGAGGAAGGTGCTGATCAGGTTCTTGGCCACATCCGATACCAGGCACTCGCAGAAGAGCTTGGCCTCGCGTTCGATGTCGGCCTGGAAATCCATGGAAAGCCCCTGCTCCACCGCCTCCACCACCTTCCAGGGGGCAATGTAGCCCTTGGCCTTCTTGGCCAGCAGGGACTTCACATAGGCGATCAGGTTCTTCTTCTCGCTGGCGCTGGACAAACGGTCGTAGCGCCGGCTGGCCATGCGGGTGCCCTGGCGCAGGCTGCCCTGCTTGAACTTCTCGGCCACGGCGAGCGCCGTTTCCAGGAGTTTCTCCGGCGGGGCCAGCTCGTCGATGAGCCCATAGGACCAGCCCTTCTCGGCCTTGATGAATTTGCCGCTGGTCATCAGGTCCAGGGCGTTGGGCAGGCCGATGAGGCGCGGCAGGCGCTGGGTGCCGGCGCTGCCGGGGATGACTCCCAGGCTAACTTCGGGCAGGCCTACGCTGACCCCTTTAGCCGCCACCCGGTAATTGCAGGCCATGGCCATCTCCAGACCGCCGCCCAGGCAGTTGCCGTTGATGGCCGCGATGAAGGGCTTGTCGCCTTGCTCCATGGCGTTGAACCAAGCGTGCACCCACATCAGCTTTTCATAAAAGATCTCAGGCTCGTTCGCCTTGAGAAGCTGGGTGACGTCGGCCCCGGCCACGAAGTTCTTGCCGGTGCCGGTGAGGATGACGACCTTGACCTCGGGATCCGCCTGGGCCGCCTCGGTGGCCTGGTTCAGCTCCTGGAGGAAATGCTCGGACATCTGGTTGACCGGCGGGTTGTCCATGCGCAAGACGGCCACGCCGTCTTTTAACTCCACTTTCACGGTCTGATAGTCGGTCTTCATGTTCCTCTCTCTTTATGTCTGAAGCGGTGGGTTACGCCTTTCAGCGGCGATTTTCGTTCTAATAATTTTTGCGCGGCGCGCTATTGGGTTCTTCTGCGCAAATTTGAATTCATGCAGCTACGTAAACATCTTTAAACAATTATCAATACTACCTAAATAAGATTTATTGTTTATCGTTCATCTTCGCCATACGCTATGCCTAAAAAAAGTGGCCTGCTTGCTTGTTTCCATCCCACCATTCGATTCAGGGTTGATTGGGTATTGCCTCCGCCACGGCGGCGGTGCCCTTGTTCAAGATTCTTCGCTTCGCTTAATACCACCGCGCCAAATCAGCGGCTGGCTGCCCCCTGCCCCCTCAGGCCTATCCCTTTTGCTGACCTGCCTAGGTCGTCTCATCGCCAGGCAGAGAATTGTCAAGAATCTCCGTGGCAATCTTCCGGTACAGGTGATAGAAGAGCACGCCCATGATCTCATGTCCCATTTGGGCCAACTCCTCGCGCTCGGCCGGTTTCCAATCCTTGGTGGCGTTGACGAAATAGGCTATCTGCTTGCTCACGATGTCACGGAACATGTGAGAGATGTCCTTCAACTGTTCGGGAGCTAACTTGTTCTTGCGGTTGAGACCTATCTTGTCCATGTCGATAAGGACCTTGACGATGATGATGTCGTCCTGGGTGTAGACGCTTTCCCCGTCAATCACCTTGTCGCTGACATAGCCCCACTCCTTGAACCGGGGCAGGTATTTGGGGTTGAGCCCGGTGGCCTCCAGGAAGGCCTCGTCGCCCACCACTCCGCTGCCCAGGTACTGTTCCATGGGCCGGAAATACTCGCTGCGCAGCTTCAGCATCGCCTGCTTGTTGGCACCCCGGTGCTCCCACATGATTTTCTTGATAGTGGGCAGGGGGAAGAAGAAATCTTTCTGCAGGTCCTTGATAAGCTTGATGCGCTCTACGTAGCTATCGTCGTATTCGGCCGAATTGCTGCCCAACTTGCGCGGTTTGGGCAAAAGGCCAGCCCGGATGTAATAATGAACCGTTTGCTTGGGGACGTCGGCTTTTTTGGCCAGTTCACTGATCTTCATCAAATTATCCGTTCACTTACCCATCCATGTTTGCATAGTATTTCTTATGGAATTAACCATGCTTGATTCCCGGATTCATCTATACACTATCTCTCAAAAAATCCCAAGTAGCACTAGGTGCGGCACAACCTAGAGCTGGCAAAGCAGCTTACGCCTCAGAAAAAGCCGCTAAAGTCCTAACGCCCTCGCTAGTGCGCCCGCATGATTTAGTACTCGGTGTTCTGTTCCTCCCCAAACCTCAGCACCCCGCGCCTTTAGTCTAGATGGCCTCCTCCGGCACCTCCATGGCCGACAAATCCTCCAGCCTGAATGCGGCATGCCTGCCGAACACGTTGGTGAGGATGTTGCGGCAGAAGAACTTGGCCGAGGCCATCTTGCCTTGATAGAAAAACCCATCGGCCGAATCCTGGGACACCCCGGCCAGCTTTTCCCTGGCGATAAGCCCCTGCTCCAACAACAGATTGGCCAGCACCGTCTCGGCGAAGCAATCCAGGAAACGGGTGGCGTACATGGGCACCAGGGAGGGCTTTCCTTCTGTAAAGTATTTGACAAAACTTTGCGCGAAATCGGCCACAATACCGGCCGCCTTTTCCAAAAGCTTGAAGTCGCCCGCGAAGTCGGCGTCAGCCACGTTGGTCTTGGCAAAGGCCATCACCTCGCCGATCCATTTTTTGAAAGCCTTGCCTTCGTCGATACCAATTTTGCGCCCCACCAGATCCAGCGCCTGGATGTAGTTGGTGCCCTCCCAGATGGAAAGGATCTTGATGTCCCTGGCGTTCTGCTCCACCGGATAGTCGCTGCAATAGCCCGAACCGCCCAGCACCTGGATGGCGTCGCGGATTAGCATATAGCCCAGGTCGGTGGTGTAGGCCTTGACCAGGGGGGTGAGTATCTCCACCCGGTTCATGGCGCTGCGCCGCGTCTCGGGATCCGGGTCGTGCTGGCCCACATCCATGTGGAAGGCTAAATAGGCCAGCAAAGCGCGCATGGCCTCGGAACCGGCCTTCAGGCCCATCAGCATGCGGCGCACGTCCTCGTGCTGCACTATGGGCACTCGAGAGCCGTGGCGGTCGGTGATGGGCGCGCCTTGTATGCGCTCCTTGGCGTAGGCGCTGGCCGTGTCGTAGGCCGCGGAGGTGAGCCCGCTGGCCTGGATGCCGCAGCCGATGCGGGCGCCGTTCATCATCTGGAACATCTTGGCCATGCCGCTGTGGGGTTCGCCCAAGAGGATGCCCCGGCAGCGGCCTTTCTCGCCAAAGGAGAGTGAGCAGGTGCTGGAGCCATGGATGCCCATCTTTTCCTCGATGCCGGTGCACAAAACGTCGTTGGGCTCGCCCAGGGACCCATCGGCATTGACCCAGATCTTGGGCACGATGAACAGGCTCACGCCCTTGGTCCCCTCGGGGCCGCCCTCGATGCGGGCCAGGGCCAGGTGGATGATGTTCTCGGCCAGATCATGCTGCCCGCAGGTGATGAAGCGCTTGGTGCCTTCGATTTTGTAGATGCGGGGGTCGCCCGAGTCCGGGTCGGGAACGGCCTTGCTGCGCAGGGCGCCCACGTCGGAGCCGGCATCGGGCTCGGTGAGGCACATGGTTCCGCCCCACACGCCGGTATACATCTTCTCCACAAAAAGGGCCTTGTCCTCCGGCGTGCCGAAATCCTCGATCAAATGGCCCGCGCCGATGGCCAGGCCGGGAAAGGTCATCACGGCCATGTTGCCGCTATTGAAGATTTCATTGACCAACACGCTGACCATATAGGGCAGACCCTGGCCGCCGAACTCGGGATCGGAACCTGCGGCGGGCCAGCCGTTTTCGTTCAAAACCCGCCAGCAATCCTTCCAGGAGTCAGGGGTGATGACTTCGCCATCTTTATAAACGCAGCCGATGCGGTCGCCATCCTGCATGGCCGGCCCCAGCACCTCCTTGCCCACTTTCAGCGCTTCATCAACGACCATGCCCAGGTCTTCCGTAGTAAAATCTTGAAAGCGCTCGTAGGCGAGCAACTGCTCTATTTTCATGTGCTCCATGAGCACGAACTTGGTGTCGCGCCCGCTGCGCCGGAAATAATTGACGCCCATTGTTGCTCCCGGTGTGTGGCAAGAATATGGTTTATGCTGCCTGCGCCGCGCGCCCCCGGCGCGCTGATTTAACGCAAAGCATCTATTATTACTTAACGTTTAGTTGCGATAAACGTTATCTGCATAAAGTAATATATTAACTGTTTTTTACAATGTCAATAAAATTGATTTTATGCGCTTGACGTAATATGCTATCTGGTATTAAAGGTGCTTCGGACAAACCTGTTGCAGAAATCCCCGAGTAACGGATTGGGCTGGATTTGCGAGCGCCGGATGCTAAAAAACCTCATTGGTATTCAATAAGGCCCATGGGACGGCCTGGTGTGCCGCATCGCAAAGGGAGGCGCAGAAATGGCTCTAAAAACCGGCGATCAGTACCTGAAGTCCATCGATAAGCTTAAGCTTAGCGCGCATGTGTTGGGCCAAAAGACCGGCAAGCTGGCCGGACATGGCTTGCTCACTCCCTCGCGTCAGGCCGTGGCTTTCACTTTCGACGGGGCTCATGATCCCGCCACCAGCGATATGTTCCGCGCCGAGTCCCATCTCTGCAAGGACCAGGTAAACCGCTTTACCCATTTGCACCAAAGCGCCGATGACCTGGTTAAAAAAGTCAAGATGCAGCGCTACTGCGGCGCCCAGACCGGCTGCTGCTTCCAGCGCTGCGTGGGCCTGGACGCGGCCAACGCCATCTACAGCACCACCTTTGATTGCGACCTCAAGCACGGCAGCGATTTCCACCAGCGCTTCAAGGACTACTGGCGCTGGATACAGCAGGAGGACCTGGTGGTGGACGGCGCCATGACCGATCCCAAGGGAGACCGCGGACGCCGGCCCATCGACCAGGACGACCCGGACCTCTATTTGCGGGTCAAGGAGCGACGCGCCGGAGGAGTGGTGATCAGCGGGGCCAAGCTGCACCAGACCGGCATGCTCAATTCCCACGAGGTGCTCATCATGCCCACCATGAGCATGCGTCCGGGCGAGGAGGCTTGGGCGCTTTGCTGCGCGGTCCCGGTGGACGCCCCCGGCGTGCGCCACATCTACGGCCGCCAGGCCAGCGACACCCGCAAGCTGGAGAGGGATCTCTTGGACGTGGGCAATACCCTCTTTGGGGGGCAAGAGGTGATGACGGTTTTCGAGGACGTCTTGGTTCCCGATGAAAGGATCTTCTTGAACGGCCAGGTGGACTTCAGCGGCATCCTGGTGGAGCGCTTCGCTTCCTATCACCGCCAGAGCTACGGCGGCTGCAAGGTCGGGGTGGGCGACGTGCTGATAGGCGCGGCGGCCCTGATCGCCCGCATGAACGGGGTGGAGAAAGCCAGCCACATCGCGGACAAGCTGGTGGAGATGAACCACCTAAACGAAACCCTGTACTGCTGCGGGCTGGCTTGCTCCAGCCAGGGAGAGGCCACGGCTGCGGGCAACTATCAGGTCAATCTGCTCTTGGCCAATGTCTGCAAGCTCAACGTGACGCGCTTCCCCTACGAGATCGCCCGGCTGGCCACTGATATTGCCGGAGGCTTGTTGGGCACCTTGCCGTCGGCGGCCGATCTGAATGATCCCGAGGCGGGCGTCTATATAGAAAAATACCTGGCGGCCAACCCGGACTTCCCGGTGCGGGAGAGAATGAAGGTATTCAGGCTGATCGAAAACCTGGTGGCCGGAGCCGGCGCGGTGGGCTATCTCATCGAATCCATGCACGGGGCCGGGCCGCCGGCGGCACAGCGGATCATGATCGGCCGGCAAGCGGGGTTGGAGCAAAAAATCGAGGCGGTGCGCAGGCTCTTAAACATAGCGTGAGCACCTGGACAGGCGGTCTGCTGAGGGTTGCCGCCTTATTCCTTCGGTGGACCGTCTGAACCGATTTCACTGGCCGCCAAGGACCCAAACCAAATAACATATAATGATGATAGCAAGGCCATCATCATCGCTTCCCCAGGCCAACCCCGACTTCCTGCGCCGGGCCGTGGAAACAAAAGAAGATTTGCCGATTGTGGGTATGGAGTAGGCGTTAGCTTGCAGAAGCCTCTATCTTGTCCACTTCCGCAATGACCCGGTCTAAAAGCTCCCTGTCGATCCCAAGGAATTCCACAGCGGCGTCCAAATCACGAAACGTGCAAAGTTCCTGCTCGTCATCTTCCCATACCGATTGAAACATCCGTTGCATGCCGAATTCAAAATCATCGTTGCAAACCGCCGCAATCTCACTAAGGTACCTGCCATTTTTCTCATAGAGCGATGCGATGTCACGAGACAATTGAAAGTTGGTATCAAAGTTAAAACCGCTGTAGTTCACCCAGCGCAGGTCAGAGAAAAGCTTGGCTCCGTTAATCCATGAATTATCGTTAACAATTTGAGCATTATTATTCATTATTTCTTCATAGCTAGCTAAGCCCACATGCCGCAGATACAAGAAGCCGCCTTGCGCTGCATAGCAATAATAAAAGCGGAATTTAGTTTTTTTCAGCAATTTGATGTCGCCAAAATCAAAAGCAAAGACATCAATCTGCGTGTCCGGAGATTCGCTGTTATGCTGCATGGCTGCGGACAAATCTATATTCCTGGTCTATTATTTTGACTACAATAAGTGAGGCAGGCAAGTTCTGAAGACAGTCTGATTTGGAAATTATATTGCATATCCTAGCGAGAGTCCAATTACGGCATTGTATTTCTTATGACATTCTCTTCAAATCTAAAGGCCAACCCCGACTTCCTGCGCCGGGCCGTGGAACTGGCCGGCCAGCGCATGCGTGGCGGCCACGGCGGCCCCTTCGGCGCGCTGGTGACCAGGGGCGATGAAGTTATCGCCGAGGGCTGGAACCGGGTCACCTCCAGCAACGACCCCACCGCCCACGCCGAGATAGTGGCCCTGCGCCGGGCCGCGCAAACCCTGGGGCATTTTCATCTGCCGGGCTGCGTGCTCTACTCCTCCTGCGAGCCCTGCCCCATGTGCCTGGCCGCTGCCTATTGGGCGCGGGTTGACGCGGTTTTTTTCGCCGCCACCCGTCATGACGCAGCCCAAGCCGGCTTTGTGGATGTGTTTCTTTATGACGAGGTCTGCAAGCCCCTGGAAGCGCGCACCCTGCACATGGAGCAGCTCATTGAACTGCAGCCGGAGGCCCAGCGCTATTTTCAGGAATGGCTGGTCAAAGAGGACAAGGTGCATTACTAGGTTGAGCTGCAGATATGTATTCCACAGTGTAGCGAAGAAATCCTAACCGATAAGTCTTCGCCTGAAAAACCAGGCTGGGGGGTGAACCTTCTTTTCGTGAAAAG